>Ga0065711_1026925_pt1 | contig 56984 bp, 48 predicted proteins | sample Hoacrofraction12_FD_59098 | JGI IMG/M metagenome (GOLD analysis project Ga0065711, IMG submission 59098) | Hoatzin crop microbial communities from Cojedes, Venezuela - Epithelial fraction 12 v2 (version 2) | ecosystem: Host-associated > Birds > Digestive system > Esophagus > Crop | place...
TAGGTGACCCTGCTTCGGGAGGGGGGTTGGACTAGATGACCCCCAGAGGTCCCTTCCAGCCCCTACCATTCTGTGATTCTGTGATTTTTTAAAATTTAGATTCAAATACAAAATTAATCTCCTGAAAAATATTTACGGGCTCTTGCCCAGTGCATTATCAGTACTGATGATGCCAAAGGTTAGCATCCTTCCTACATGACGCAAAGGACAACTAAAATCTGACTAAACTCTCATCTCTGTTGCTTGCTGTACAATGCAGCTGAGTGCCATTGCTCATGGGCCACACAAGCATGCAATTAGTTTAACAGCTTTTTATTATGAATGCAGCAGAACAGAATTAGAACTCAATTTACAAGTCTCCCTTTCAAACCCACTCAGCCGTTAAGGCTGCATAATCTTTCAGTTTTCCAAGGCATATAATTGATAAATGATTTCTCCCTGCACACCTCAGCTCCTCATCTTTATTCATGAACCAATCAATCTCTGTAGGACACTGTGATCATTTACATACATGGCCAGTTTCACCAGCCTCTGTGATTTCATTCTGGAAACAATTTTGCAGCCCATGAAACCACCAGGAGGGGAAAATCTGGGCAATGTCTAAATTTCTGTGGTTCTGTCATTCCTCCCTCATGTCATTCCCAAATATAAAAATCAGATGCTACCTGTGCTGGAAAATGATGTGTTGACCTGGGAGGAAGCAGACCTCTCGTCCCCGGGTGAGTGCTGTACAGGCAGTAGGTTTTAGTCGTGGATGATAGGTGTGAGCAGAGGCTGAAAACACATGTTCACTCTGCGGTCTTGAGTACATAGTTATGCCAACCTACTTCATGCATTTTTTATTCTATTCTCCTTGCTGTTTAGCTTTCCAAAGTCAGCAGAGAGAAAGATGCTGTAGTGTACGTGTTGTTTTGGGGTGGTGAGGCTGTGTCTGTACTGATTAAACACTTTCCACATGAGCTTTGTGTCCTGAAGGTCTATTATCAACTCCAACCCAAAACAACACGTTGTCCAAGTGAGTCATGTTCTCTTACTGCCAGCAGATACTGATTTATGTGCCAGTATCTTAACAAGGCGCACTTGCAAAACAAGTTTAACTTTGTTAAACAAATTATATCAAAGGGAGCCACAGGAGCACTCCAGGCAGAGCTTCTGAGGACTTGAGAAAGGTGCTCCAAATACCGTGTACAGAGAGCACCCTTTGACTAAAGTGCAAGTGAGCAGATGCACACCAGTCCCCCTTTCTGCGCACACAGGTACGTATGTACATATCAGGAATGCAGTTAGCTCTGGAATAGTGGTGCGTTCTGCCTGTCTCTGTGTGCAGCAACAGTATTTTCTGCTCCTCTCTGCACTGCTTGCACTTGCTCATGTTTCTTGCATTGCATCTGCCAGAGGTTAGAAGAATGGGCCCTTCCTTTGGGCTTTTGGAGGATGCTGGGACCTGTTTGGAGGATGCTGGGACCTGTTTGGAGGATGCCGGGACCTGCCTGAGGATACTGGTGAAGAGAAGCTCCATGGAGCAAAGCTCTGACCCCTTTCATTCACCCCTCTTGGCTTGTGTGGTTCGCACTTCAGAGAGGCACATCGCACTCAGCCCATGCTGACCAACAGTCTGCGCAAGCAGATCCACACAGATCTCTCAACTCATCACAGTCCCAGCAGAACAGCCCTTGTACCAACACATCCAGGTAGGCACTTCACTTTTCTTCTATCCATCCAGGGATGGGAAAGGGGAGAGATGAGTCTCCATACAGTGTACTCTGGGTCTTGCAGTTGCAGACCCCCAGCAAAGCAGTGACACCGTTGCGTGGCTGCTCCAACCCCGTGTGGTCCGACTGGTCCAGCAGCTGAGGGCATCTGTGCTAAAAGCTTCTGCAGTCTGCATCCAAGGACCACGCCCCGAGAGCCCTGCGATTCCTGTTTGGGGTGTCATTTCCAAACTTTTAGGAGATCACTGTGGGCTAGAGAGGGATTTCTGTCATGGTGCTGGGTTCCTCCTGCCCAGAGCTTGTTTGAGAAGTGTGGAGTGAAACAACCTTATGAGAATTTGTTCCTCTACCAAGCTCAAAGCCTCCAGGTGCTCCTGAATGGATACCACCGGGTCAGCAGAGGCTGAACCTGTGTTAGTAGGTTGTTCCCATGTGTTTTAAAGCTTGGCAAGCCAAGCAGGTTTCTGACTGTACAGGTCCCAATAGCATAGTTCACAACCTTTACAATTAGCAGAACCTACATTCCTAGCATTTGGCTCCAGCAGCGAGATTGGGAAGTTTCTAGATGCATTTGACTGTTCTGCAAGGTCTCATCACCATGAGGACAGCATTGCTCTATGTTGGTCTGAGAAGGATTGTGACTGAAGCATTATGGGGCACTGCGGCCACATTTCTCTAACATGAAACACAGTGCAGCAAGCAGTGGAGGTGGGGCTGGTGGTGTGGGCCTGTTCAGAGATCTCAATTACTTTTCACTAATGTGACTGGTTACGCCTTTCACTGGGGTGTTACTTAACCACGGGGCTGTTTCATGAGCACCCAAGCAGCTGCAGGAGGAGGCATGGAGAGATCGATGCAGCTAAGGCTTATTCACCACCCAGCAGACGTGCAGGGGGTTCTGCTCCAGGGCTGCAAAATGAAGGGAGGGCGTGTTACCAAGGGGCTGGTGAGAAGACATCTTCTGACCTCAGTGACAAACCAACACGTGCTCTGAGGTGTCTGCTTTGCTTAACTGCAGTGAAAAGCTGGGACAACTTCATTGGCTGCTAGAGGTGCCTGGCAATGGGACATCGCTTTTCTGCCTGCGCGAATCAAAGCAGCACCGTGCATGTCAGTCACCTGCTAGGAGATTTCCCGGGTGGATGTGTGGGGTTTCTCTCCATGATTCGTGTGTTTACAGATATTCATTGTTGTATTCCTTTAGATATTTATCACTAAATGAGTGCCTGCCCTGAGGGAGTTCAGTGCTTATATGCATGATCAGTTATGTAGCTTTCAGCCCTTTTCACAACTGCAGACACATCATTACCCGTGAGTACACGGCCTGTGGGATTTCTGGCCATTCTCAGCTTGCAACAATTTGTCATGGATCCATAGTAGTAGTAGCGTGCACCCTGGGAGCACATTAGGTTTTCTGTAAGATACTGTTGCCCTTAAAAGGTGATCAGGGCACAAAAAGTAAATAAGGTGTGATGAAAACCAGTGCTTTAAATAGTAATTTTACTTCAGAGCTGTGTGTTACTTCCTGAGAACCATCAGGAGAACTACTCAGTTTTCCTGGTGGCAGAAGAGAACTGCCACCCAGCACGGATATATGTAAAAAATATGAAGAAAATGAGAACATTATGAAGTTATTTTGGTCCTAATTCAGAGTTTGCTTGCACTAAGCTATATCAAGCCTATCACCTTACCAGTACACAGAGCTCCACTGTTTCCTGACTTGCTTCATGAACTGCTTCATAGTTTTATGTATAAATTTTAACTCTGACGTTGCTCACCACACAACAGGCAATGAGGCTCAAGCATCCAGTGACACTACTCTCTACTTCTCATCTTGTCCGCTTGTCTGAAAAGAACTGGACTTAAAAGTGGCTGAGCAACTTGGAGGAAAATGCTCCCATATTCTTGACAAGTCCATTCTCCAGATGGTGGAGGCTGCCAGAAGATGGGGAGCTGGAGAGTCTCAGTTGCAATTCAACACATGGGTTTTCAAGATCTGAGGCACCAGGATCCATTTCTCCATCAAGCTGAAAGCAGTGGTAGCTGAGTGCTTACTGTGGGACCAGTGCTGCTTGTGTGTTTTTTGCAGCCATCTGCCAGAGGCAGAGTGCTGTTTTCCAAGCAGGAACCAGACAAAGCTGCTGAATGGTTAGGCAGCAATGGACATGAAGACCTGAAGTTTGTGATGAGGCTTACAGCAGAATTAAGCTGCACTTGGAAGGAGTGATGTCAGGTTGGGGTTTTGGTTCAGTTCCATCTCTGGAGGAAGTAGAAAGACAGCTTTATCTGTACAAGAGCACAGCAGCCAGCCATACTCCTTGCTATCCCCTTTCTAAGGCCAGAAGAGATGATTTCTAGCCAGGATAGATGATTTACAAGAAGGTGTAAAACCCTCATCATGCACCTAATTATGCTCTACTACACTATGGGGGGATATTTCCTTCTGAGTCCATCTGGTGATCAGACTGTACCCTGAAGCAAGTGGATTGATTGCCCTCATGGTTTTTTCTCCTAGTTAGTCTAACTGCTGATGCTTTATTTTTATTCATGGGAATGTCTAAGCCTTTTTGAAGCCTTGAAAATTATAATTAATTGTGCAATGAAAATCAATAATGGAAGTGCTTACAAAGCTAGTTTGATTTGGGAGTGAATCCCAAAGACAGCTGCTTTCTGTAAGAGTGATGGAAAAAGTTGGAGAAAAGCAGCAGCAAAAAATTCCAGATCCTGAGATTTTTTGATGTTTGTCATGGGTTTAACCCCTTCAGCAGCTGCTGAGAGCTTTACTACAGACTCCCATTACCAGTTCATGAAAGCAAAACCTCAAGTTCACAAAAAACCCAAGAATACCCAGTTAAACAGAGGTGCACTGAAAATTGAACATGTTTATACTGGTGTACCAGAATGTGGCTATTCCCACAGCTTCGGGTCCATGACAGCTTTATTTTTCACGGGAGATTATAGAGATAAGGATGAAGATCTGCTAAGGCATTTGCTATAGTATCCCTGCCAACAGCACTTACCGCCTTTCGCACACTGGCAGGTGCTAGCGTTTTGCCTAGGGTTAAATATCCCAATTTTTCTCTGTTTGCCAGAAGAGAGGATTTTTGGAGCTCGCACAGAGAGTGCGTGCCATCTGGTGGTTAGCTCTCCCTGCGGCACTGGTGCCAGGCCTGGTGCCAGGGCTGGACGGGGTGCGGAGCTGCAGGTTGGGGCTCAGTGGCAGAACCCCAAAACGCAGCCTGGGGGCAGGGGACTAGCGATGTGTGGCAGGGTGCCTGGCTCCAGTGCTAGGGTGCTGAGGAGGAGGAAAAGCAGCCCCCTTCAACAAAACCGGCTTTGAAGGACAGCGTATGTCACCTGGCCCCTCTCCAGAGCCTGAGCTGGAGGCAGGTCTTGATCTCCAGGGACTCTGAAGTCCCACATCTTGCCTATGGGAAATGCATGATGCGTGAAAACCTCCTCTCTCTGCTTCCCTCAGCAGGCTCCTCTAAAAATCCTACCCCTGGGCAAAAATCTGAGTTCTAAGAGAGGGTGAATGGAAAACGCTTGAAAATCCCTTCTTTTCTTTGGGGATAGCATGTGCCCACGTTCATTTGGGACCAAGGGAAAAGCCCCCCTCACGCTCTGGTGCTGCTACCATCTCCCATCCGTCGCCTACTTCATCCCTCACGTCTGCCCCCAAGTCTGGGGTGAGGGCATCTCCCTAAATCAGGGAACCCGGAGCAGGGCTGTCTTTGGGCAGGATTACCTGGCTTTTTCAGATCTACACTGTCTATCCAGCCGAAAATGGCCCCTGCAGTTTGTGGACATACACACGTGCATGCAACACACACAAATAGACATCCGCTGGAGAGAAATGCTGTGGTCACAGTTTCTGCCTGCAGTTTCCTCTCTCTGGTTTACCTCTGCATGAGTCTCAAGTCAAACAACGAAAGGGAAGTGGAGACGCCTTTTCAGTGCCACCCCTCTTGTACGGCAGCAGTGGGTCCTACGCCTGAAAAGAGGAGGAGCAGTGTAGGGACCATGCTCTGGTAACTCCCCATTGCTGAGCAATAAGCTGGGGTGACATCTCTGTCATATAACACTCGAGATGTTCTCCTCCTCTGCCAGCACTGGGAAATACTGTGACCAGACGGAATGGGTCTTAGGACACCACACCTTTCCCACCCGATACACAGCTTCATGAGAGGAACAGGGCAGCCAGATCTGATCAGGAACAAGATCTGGCCATTAGTATGGAAACCAAGTAGTATGTTTGCATTGCAGAATGCTTAAAGAAGCAATGTTAATGAGTATATGAGCAAAGGAAGAGGATGACAGGTATGGTACCGAATGGGGAAAATCGTAACTGGGTCAGACTGCAGGTCCAGCCAGCAGAGTGTCCCATCTATGGCAGCGTCTCAGGGTGGCATGTTCAGAAATGACCTAGGACATAATTATTCCTGCTTTCTGCAGTCTATGGTTTCAGTAACAATATGGAAGACACATCCTTAGCAAGCCCACTGTTGGGTTTTTTTAAATCTGTCCTTATTTCAGCTATATGATACACACTTCCACATTAGCAATTGCATTACTAAAAGCAAAGACTACACATTTGGCTTTGTAGAACATTTTATTTGGAGAGACTTTTAACATCATTGAATATCGATTCTTTATTAAGGCAATTCTGAAGGGGCTGGAGGGAAGGGAGAGGGAGGGAACTGAGTGTCAGCGGGATTGCATTAAGGCAAAACTCCCTCCTTCTGCATTTCACCACAGTAAAATCCACGTAAAGGCCAGAACAGTAAATGACTCATGCCAAGGAAGAGATTCAGTGCAAATATGTCCCACTGACTATCCGTAGTCGGGGCTAGGTCCTCAACTGAGGCAAATTGACAGTGCCTTGTCAGCCGCAAAGCTATGCTGATTTAGCTCCGTTGAGGATCCCAGCCTGGGTTCAGGGAAGCATTTTAGAACGTGTTTCATACACAAGCACAGATTTAAATGCTCTCCTGAATCAGGGCCACAGCCCTTTGAGTGCAAGTGTGTGAAGTTGAGTTCAATTTTTATTCACAACATAAGTAAGTCATTCTGTGTCCCTTTGGTTCACTTCTCATCGTATTGCTACTAAGTGAGTATATGCCCTTAGTTTCTTTAACATGGTTTTCATTTCTATCATGCTTTGCAATCTGCTTATGCTTTAAGTGCATTATGACATAAAAATGAATTGTCCTTTGGAGAGCATTTCTTGCAAAGATTCCAGAGTTTGGGTGTTCTTGGAGGATCAGGTTATGGTATGCTTTTTTAGTGAGTAGTAATGTACTCTGTGAGTAATGCCACTGACAGCAGAGGCATAACTTGCAGAGAAAAGTACTGCTCAGTTCACATACCAGCAACACATCGCAGACCCCAAATACTTCTTTCCACAAGAATTTCCTAAGAGGATCCTACTGTTCCAAAAATATAGTCACTAATACTTGCATTGGCTTGAGGAAACCCCTTTTGTTATCTCAGGTTCAAACCAAAGGAAAGTATAGCAGAAATGCTACCAAAAGCATGAAGACATTTTCAGGCAGAAGCAGTATATAACATTTCATAATCCTAAAAGTTGTCTGTACCTCCTGAAACAAAGATTTCCAGGTGACCTCTGACAGAAAACCCTGATATCCATTAATAAAAGGATATGTATAGGCCTCGCTACTGAAAACTTATTCAGGAATATGAAATGGTTATATCTAGCAAAGTGGAAAATAAGGCAAAGAAATCAAGCACATATTACTGCTCAGAACAAAACATTTCCTGGATACATGTGGATACACAACTTTTGTACGATCTGAAACCATCTATAACGTTCATGCCTTAACAGCATGAGCACCCTGCATATTTCCTTGATACGGAGAAGAGCATCCAGTTTGAGGGAATCAAAAGGGTGAATACCAGGCATCAGAACAAGTCTTTTGTGCTTTAAACTTTCTTCATGCCTTTTCCCATAAGGCAAGCAAACACTGTCATGACCATTTTGGGTTTTACTTCAACCAGGTCTTCTGGAAGGGCATAGACTCTTGCTCCAATTTTTCTCGCCATAGAGATGGCATATCTGCATTTTGGGAAAAAAAAAAAACCCAAACCATCAAACAAAGAAATTAATTAGTGCAGTAGCATTAATTTTCCCTCTATTAAGAAGTTTTTTGCATGATCAGTACCAGAGTTGGTTGGGAACTTTCTTACTGATTCATCAAAATTAAACTTTTCTATAGGAATGTAGGAGACAGGTTCATAGAGAACTAATTTCTAGTAAAAGATAGAGTATATTCTCTGATGGCTAGAGCACTGATTACCTGCAGCATGACAGACTGCAGGTCAAAGTCTGGTATGAAACATTTGTCTCCCATCCCCTGAAAGATTATCCTAACAAGCAGCCATTCTGGTCTTGCTCCCCCTCAATCTCTGCTGCTCAGTCTTTGCACATGAACAAATTGATGAGGTTGGAAAGCAAAACGCTGATGTTGGTGGAGATCAGTGTTTTGGCAAAATCAGCATTCAGGGACGTCTTTTCTGCTTGAGTCACACCCACAATTTACAAGCTGATCTTCCCACCTCCCTGTTCTGAGTGCACTATTGCATGGCTACTGGCTGTTCTCCAGTGGGTATGTCTCTTCTCTCTATTTTTTAATTAAAAAAGCTAGAAAATCCCAGGTTCTTCCCACTGAAGAGCACACACATTTGTCAAATTCCTCCCAAAATGCAGAGAAACATGCAGGGTGGGGAAAGAAAGGGAGAGGAAAAGAGGAAAACATCAACAGAGGGATGAAGAAATTAAGTATGTAGAGAAGGACAAGTAGGATTGCAAGGAAAGACAGAGAACAGATGATAGGAAATGGAAGGGGAAGAGAGCAGTGGGAAAAGTCTTTATAAAAATTATGGCAGCTCTCATTGCTTTATAGACATCCTTTTCTCTTTTGTAGTTGCCACATAGCAAAGGAGAAGCTAAACTGATGATCAGACCGGGAGGAGATCTCTATAACTCTGAAAGGAAAGGCAGATGCCCCCAGGTTTGGTTCTCTGCTAGGAAATGGTTTGCACTCAGGGGAAAAAAAAAATCAATATCCACATCCATAAAAACCGTTTCTCAGGCATGAATCCTGTCCTCCCTGTCTCTCTTAAATATGCTCTTGTTCCCCCTATATGTGAGTAAAGAGGTATTATGACCTCTAATCACTGCTTTCCATGTCTCACTGTTGTTGGCGCTGTTCCCTGATCTCTGAAAGAATTTTACATTTAATAAGATAAAATAGGAGCTTGCGAGGCCAAGTGATTTTGATCCCTTCAAGGGAATTATAAAGCAGGAATTATAACATTACACACTTCGTTTCCATTGATAGTCTTTTTTTACTGCCTAACTTCCTAGCTTCTAACTCACGAGGCATTTCTCAGTTGAGGTTGTGCCAGATCAGAATGATAGCAGAGCAGTTTTCAAAGACAGTCAGGCAAGCCTGAGCATGTAACTTGTGTTAAGTGGCACGAACGTACTTAGCATTATTTAGTTTCTCCTCATCATTCAGGTCCTCTGTTTTCAAGAGGTCATATTTGATTGATCCTGGTTGAATGGCATCAATGAGATCCAGGACTGGCATGCTGGTGCTGATTTTGCTATCCTGCAAAGATGAAGAATACGATTAGATGCAAGAATAGGATGACAGATCTCCCACAAAGCCAGAGTCTAGGCTCGAGAGCAATGGACAGTTCAGTCAAATACCATTTAGATCTTCACAAAGGGCTGCTTAGCACTGTTTCTCATCTAAGGCAGACTCAGAACCCTTTCAAGGATTTTTTTTTTCCCCCTCAGTGGATGAGACATCATTAAAGCAAGTGCTGGGCTGGTGAATTTGCTTCCTGCGGGGAGATGACACTGATACATGTCTACTGATGGGAGTGCAAGGGGGACCAGCTGTGTGACTCCTGAGCTCGTTACGTGAAGCCTGATGGATCTGTCCTCGCCTGGTGCCAACTGCTGATTTACATCCACTGACCGTTCCCCAGCTTGCGAAGTGTCGCAAATGCATTAGCAAAATTGGAAGCTCTCTGGAATTGGTCCATCTCTGCATTTACATGGTACTTTGCAAAACTGGGCAAGGTACCCCTGAATGGCACTACCAGATCATAAACATATTGCTATCGTTCTTTTTAATACTGTCATTTGTAATTGCTGTTGTTTAATAATCAACAACACAGCAGTCCTTGCTTAACTCCAGTCATCATTCCTGGCTCCATACTTTGATTTCCCATGTCAAACTGGCATTCAAGGTGTCTCCTGTTATGTTCATACCATGTTTCTGTTACCCTTCCATAATAAAGCCCCTTAAATAAAATCTGTATATTTAAAAGGAAATGAAGAATAATCAAACTATGTAGTTAACTATATCATAATGTAGCGCGTGCAACTATATGCATATATGTCTATATACAGGCAATGTGAATAATATACACACAAACACACTAAGATATTCCTAAGCAGAGACTTCTAACAAAAAACTGTACCTTGAAACTGGAGATAGTTGAATCCTTCCCGGCTGCAGTCAGTGTTTCATTGACCCAGCTGACAATGATTTCATCATTGACCTTCTCTCCACCACCAATGTCTTCAAGGATATTCAGGGTATACCTTAAGAGGGAATCCAGGATACCTGCATTTGCTCGAAGTCTACCATAACCTCAGAACCATCTTGTACATGCGCGGCTTGACTGGGATCATGCCAACAGTCCTCTTAGACCTGTTGTTCCCCTGCTTCCCACACGCTCACAAAGTATATGAATTAAATTATAAAGTGATAATTAATCTAATGGATCTAATTCATCCCCAATTCCTTAATCACTGTTTTGGGAGTGTCAAAAGTTTTTGATGCTCAAAATTTCTAAAAGGTCCCTCTTAGCGGATCTCAGTGTAAATGACCCATTCTCATAGTGCTTAAAAAAATAATCACTGACTTCAAGGCCAGAAGGGAATTGTTGTTCTCATCTAAGACTGACCTTCTGTGTAAACACAAGCCTGGAATATTTTGCTTATATGTAAGCATACACATTGGAAAGACATCCCAAATTGACGGCAAGTAATCACCACATCCCTAGATTAATTACCTGCCTGATAAACCTACCCCTTGCTTTATAGACTGAATTTAGTCTGTATTCAGTTCCTAACCACTGGGTTGCTTCACACCCAATTATGGAGCTCTTAAACACACACACAAATGCACACACTCACAGAATTACATTAAAACGAGGAGAGCTACTGAGTTGCATCTGCTTCAGGTAGCAGATTACAAAACTTCTGCATCAATTCCTTGTTTCCAGTACATTCTCCCCAGTCCCTGATACAGAGACCTGTCAGCTTCTTTTTGTCTCTTCCATGCAATGAACATTTATTCACACTGTACAGATAGTGACAATAATAATCTTCTGCATGAGCTGACTGTAATGCCCTTGCCCACATGATAACGTGCTTCCTGATGGCATCCCTAACTAGGAGTGAGCAAAAGGTTACTTTGTCTTTCCACAAGAGTGCAAACAGAGGAGTGAGAAAGCTGTAGCCTGTAGAGCCTGCTCAGTGATAGCATGAGGAAACCATTACAATGCAAACTGAACATATACCAAAAAACTCTGAAGTTTGTGTCTGACTGCTATACCTTCTCATCAACTGCCAGATTAAGGCCAGCGTGAGCGTACGGTTTCCTTCATTAAGATCTTGCCCAGCGATGCCAACAAGGGAAAATTTGGCTTGATTCTTTCCCAGTTCCACTGCGTAGTTGCAGTTTTCAAGCTGTTAATGACAGTGTCAATGCGGTTCAAAAATATAGAAAAAAAGAAGACAAGATACTGTTACTTTAAATTCTTTGGATCGCTTAGCCCTGATGCTCCTGGGCAAACAGGAGCTTTAGGGCTCTGTGATAATACAGCTGTCTGACTACCAGCAGCCGGTTCCATCCCCAAAATACCACAGTAAACAGTTAACATTGAAAGAAATGTTACACTTCGTCATCAGGGCCTGAAAAACTGATTACCCTAGAAAATACAAATCTATGGCTCATGGGTACCTGCAGCATCATGGCATTGCACTGAGACAAAGGATTAGTGTCCCAGTCAATATTGTAGGTCAGTTAATCACTCTGCCCTAACTGGATGGAATTACTCATCCAGATAGCTGGGAGAAAGCTTTGTATTTAGCAGCAGCTCTGTGATCGGTTCTTGAGGCATCTGGTCAAGAACGCTTATCATCACTGTCTTCATTTGATGTGGAGGGCACTGATCCAGACAGCTGCAATTAAGCCTGTGCCATATGACTCACGGTGAAGATGCATTATAATTGGTGACCAAGACAGCAGCAAAAGTGGTCTGCAAATACAGTTTTTAAATATTGACACAAAAGGTGTCAAGTCTTTTTACTTTACAAATCTTGTTCACCTGTCAACAGAGCCAGTGAGTCAGTCTTTTGCAGGATGAAAAATTATTCACTGACTAGACAAAAAAGAATTTAATGTACTGTACTTGGGACTTGAGTGCAACATGAGTGCCCACATTGCTGTTTGAAATTATATAGGCATCCTTTGAGGATAAGGCAATGTTACTGGAGCTATTCCAGCTTTTTGTACCTTTTTCATGTTGCCACCCAATTTAGGATATGGTGGTTTGTTGACTCTGTTCCAGTCTACTGGCACTTTGATCTTTTCATAGAGCTGGAAGATAACCAAGGCATCTGACAGGTCACTGAAAACAATAAAAAAAGATATATTATTGTCCAAAGCACAGAGGAAAGGAACACAAATAACCCAAATAAACTATTAATAGATGTAAACTTAGTTTTCTGAAAAAAAAAAAAAAAAGCAGCATATATTCTTACAGGGTCCAAAAAGTTTTAGTCTGTATTTATAATCTGAAAGAAGTGTAACACCTCCTCTTACCTATATAAGTGATTTACACGTGGATTAACACCCAGGGAGTTCATCCAGTTCCTGAACGTCCTCTCTTCCCTTGTTTCACCTAAAACAACAGATACATCAATCAACAGGCCTGCAAAGCACAACACTCCAGCAAAATAAGTGTCTTGTGATGAAACCATAACTCAGAATTTACAGCGCACTGAACCATAAACAGAAGGAGACGCAGGCTGACATGTGAAATAAGAGAGCACGGCGCAGCTTGTAGTATTTCTTTATGCCCTGTATATTACAGTATTTAGGCAGATTGGCCTTGAAATGCCTTCAAGATTTCAAGAACAGCCTGCGCCCTGTTGTGAATAGTTTCACTATGAGGCTGAGAAAGAAGGACCTGAAGCTCAGCAAATGATCCACACAACAGTGGTCCTGACCCCAATCCAGAGCAAGCCAGCAGCAGGTTTATGCAAGACCCGATTTTTAAATTATATCCTCAATTAAGGGAATGCCAGATCAACTCTAATTTTAACTAACAAGCATGCTCAATAGTCCATACCGGTTCAGACATCCCACAAAAATTTTTGCCTTTTAACCTGTGCCATCCACAGAACAGACCCCCAACATACCAGAAGCCCCATGCAGGTAAAGAGCAGCCTCCCCTTCTCAAGGCTGCCTGTGCTAATGGTGCAGTGAATGTATGTCTGAAGGACATAAGGTTAGGTTAATGTATCACCTGCTCACAGCTAGGGATACTGTGGCACGGGTGGCCAGAAACATCCTTTACTTGCATTTTCCTTACCTTCAATAGAGCTCCAGTCGATGTCCTGGTTCTCTGGCTTATGCAGGGCAGGGTATTTGTTGAACAAATTGGCGATGAAGGCCAAGTTGAGCTTTGGGTTCCCCCGGACAACGTCAGTGGCCGTGACGAACTGCCGGCAGCCCAGCCGCTCCGCCTGCTGCAGCATGCACTCTGCTCGCTGGACGTCATCCTTCTCCTGCGCCGGCAGAAAACGGGGCCATCAGCCTCACCCCAAGACATCCCCTTGTCTTGCACACAAGACCCACTCGGAGTCTTTGCCTGTGGAGCTAGGTGTGGGGCTGCTACAGCAGGTCCTTGTCGGTTTTACAGCTATTTCCTTTCCCACTTCTACTAACGGCAGGTCTGTGTTTTCAAATGGGCTATACCTACAATCCAAGCACCTCACCATATTTCTTTGACAGTTATATTCCATATAAAAGGGGATGGTTTGATGAAATTCCCAAATAAGTGCATTTAAATATACTTGTTACACATTAGTAGTTTATCGGTGTCGTTCAATGTTTGTTAAAGTTTCAACGATAATATCTAATAAAAGGCAAAACACATCATTTAATTCTTTGAAGGCTTTGATTTCTGAAATACAAGATCATGTTGCAATGCTAAAAAGAGTTTGCTTGTTCTGGCATCCCAGTGCAACTCTGTGTTGGCCAGCAATGCAAGTAGCAGACAGAAAATATCGGCATTTACTCTAAACTTATCTCATCTTACCCTTAATCCTGACATGTCAATAGTAATAGCCGGAATGCCTTCTTCATCTCCCTTGGGGGCAACTTGGTTCAGCAAATGGTAATAAGCTCTTGAGTCCTGTGACAGACAGAGAAATGAATGGGAGGAAAAATTACATCTAAAGCTCAGGTTTTGCGTGCCTGCGCTCCCCTGAACAGTGATGTGCCCGCATGCTTCGTTTTTATTAAACAATCATTGGGCTACATAATTAAATTAATGATGCTGGAAGCACTCAGCAATTCCTACTTTATGCTATATTTGCTAGATCTATTTCTTCCCTAAGCCAATATATATATATGCTGTAGAATGCTCAACACATGAGACAAGATGCTGTGTGTGGCATTTAAAGGAGAGCAACAACAAAGAGATATTAGAATTGACTTAATCTGAACATTAAATAAGAGATAAGAAAATGCATACCTTTATAATACTGTAGAAGTCAGGCTGCCGAGCATTTAATAAAAGAAAATGCAGAAGGAGAAAGCAGATGTTTAAAGCAGATTTCAAAGCAACGCTGGAACAGTTATGGAAGAGAAAGCATAGTTTTCAAGGACAAAAGTTAACACCAACAACAGTATCAGCATTTTTCAGGCAAAAGGGCAGGAACAAGACAAGGATTTAACATGTTGTGTCTTTAGTCTTTTGTGAAATGTAATGTTGCTTCCATGTGTGGAAAATATTAATCTCACTTCAGAAATAACTCAAAGAATTGAAAATAAAGCTACATGTTACTGTCCAGGGACTTGACTAATTAACCCAATTAATACTCTTCAAAATATAAAGCAGATTACCTGAATTATTTTAACTCTTATACATCTGCATTACTACCCACCATATCTAGAAAGCAGTTATTTATAACAGAAGTGAGGTGAGCAGACGCACTTAATTAGAGAATGGCTGTAAAGGCTGAAGTCTTGGCCTCTGAGAGTTAAATGTGTGCCTTATTTTCCAACTGTAAATATGGTAAGTGCAATTTATCTCTCAATTGCAGATAGGATTTAATCAGTTGCATTATAGTCCTCTTGTCCAGCCTATAGAAAGATGGGAAAGTCTCCATGCCTTTCCCTTTCCATGGATATTCTCCTGTCACCCCCACCCAGTGAACCAAAAATCTGTTACACTAAAAATTGTATTGTTGAATGCGACTCTCGGACTCTCCTCTTGCCTTCTCTGGTGTTTTTTTCCGTATCTCAAGTAAATCACGGTAAATGGCTTTCCATGCTTCAGTCCCTGGTAAAGCCTACAACCAGGTATCTCTGAGCAAGGCTTTTCCCATACTGTGCTGGGAGTGGGCAGGTTGGGCCATGGCTGGTGAGGCTGGTGTGCTGGCCAGCCCCTGGCTTGCCTGGAAGCCAGCTCAGACACCCTCTCTGATACACCCCCTGCAGCCCTGGGATGCTGGCTGGGCCTCACACTGTAGCTTTAGTGTCTGAAACTCATTGGTGTGCACCGCTGAGGTTGAAATACGTCTGTCTAGGAAGAACGAAGGTCCTACAGAGAAAGCTCTGCTGAAATCTGCACCCACAAGCTCACGAAGTCCCAAGTATGTGAAATATTCTGCACAGACTAGACATCCATCCCTGCAAGTGCCTCCCCATCTAGCTATATTATTGTGAATAGTCCCACTGAATTAAAACTTGCAGGTAAGTGCATGCAGGGTTATAGCAAAGGTGGGGACAGAGCAGCACATAACCCAGGTGCTGTACTGAAGGAAAGATCAAGTTGGGGAATTGGAAGAGCCCCATCCTCTTCCCTTAGACCTAGTTACATGTCTGCATAAGGTCAAGCCTTTTCCAAACCAAAGCCAGGTCAGGAGGCATTTAAAGACATTTAGGTAGTAGAAGAGCAGTAGATGCAGGGAACTGAAAATTCAGTGGTAGAGTCCATACACCCTGTCCAGAGCCAGCAGCCGTTCCTTTCCCAGGCATTTGGTGTGCTGGGGCTGGCAGTGATGACTGGGAGTTTGGGAGGAGGAGGAATACTGCTGAGCAGAATGGTAAACCCCACCAAATGATTTAATGTACCCAGCTTCATGTGTTCAGCAGAGCAGTCTCATCTGCTTGGATTGTTTCAGTGCACAGTCCCTGTTTGGAGGACAGATATTTGGGTGTGGAGCTGCTTTTTTGCTATTGTTGGTCAGTGTTTCTCATACCTTGATGTCTGAGCTGAAGTTGTTGACTTTGTTGCATCCTGCATTCTCCAGGTGATAGTTTGCCCACCTCAGCAGCAGTTCCTCTGGAGACAACTTCATCAGATCCTCCAGGCTCTCTCCTTCTCTCAGAAGAGCGATCAAGGCTAAACAGGGGGAAAAAAAAGTAATGATGTTGTGAAGACTTGCAGAGGAGAATGTATAACTATTTTCTTTTACACATTTGGCTACCCTAGTTTCTAAAAGTGAGCGACCAAAATGTTGCCAAAATTCAAGCTGGGTTAGCGTGACAGAGGACATAAAAGAAGAAAGGTCTCATCAATAAAATGAGGACAAGGCTTGTAGCTGTGGATCTAGCAGTGGATCACATAGAAATGCAAGACAGTTTCAGTGTGGTCTAAGAACTGCCCGGTTTCCTTACCTCAGATCTTAATGAAACGAAAGATGATCATAGAACCATAGAGTCATAGAATCATGGAATAGATTGGGTTGGAAGAGACCTTCAAAGGTCATCTAGTCCAAGCTCCCTGCAATGAGCAGGGACATCTTCAACTGGACCAGGTTGCTCAGAGCCCTGTCCAACCTGACCTTGAATGTTTCCAGGGATGGGGCATCTGCCACCTTTCTGGTCAACCTGTTCCAGTGTTTCACCACCCTCATTGTAAAAAATTTCTTCCTTCTATCCAGTTTGAATCTATCCTCCCTTAGTTTAAAACCATTACCCCTTGTCCTGTTCCTACATGCCCTAGTAAAAAGTCCATCTCCAGCTTTCTTGTAGGCCCCCTTTAAGTACTGGAAGGCTGCTATGAGGTCTCCCCACAGCCTTCTCTTCTCCAGGCTGAACAGCCCCAACTCTCTCAGCCTTTCCTCATAGGAGAGGTGTTCCAGCCCTCGAATCATTTTTGTGGCCCTCCTCTGGACTCTCTCTGACAGGTCTACGTCTTTCCTGTGCCGAGAGCTCCAGAGCGGGACACACTGATGTTGAGCACAAGGGCAAGATGGGAATGAAAAAATGAACATAGATGTTCTGCAGAGAGTGTGTCACACTACTCTGATCTCCTTCTGATATCTTTTGTCATTCCTTGAAAGAAATATGGATTTGCTATATAAAGGAAACAGTGTTGACCCACTCTATCTGGATTTCCACAGATAATTTGATATAGGGAGCTATGGGGTTAAACTGAACCAGAAGGGGATATTTGAAATTAGACAGTGGATTTTATGAAGAGAACAATGTTAACACTGAGAGAAGTGGGCTGGAAGAAGGAATCTTGTGAAGTTGACCATGGATTGATTTTTGGATTAATGCTTTCTCTTTTTTGCATGAGTTATCTTGGCAAAAATACTAGCAATGTGCTAAAAATTTGATGATGATATTCATTAGGTGACATAGTCAATACAGAGGATGATCGGAAAATCAGACAGAAATAACTAGATGACAGTAATAAAAATTGAATGTAATTTAATAGGGCCATGTTCGACGACATTCACTAGGAAATTAATATGAATAGCTGCTATTAGCTAAAAGCTTATACAAACACAGGATGAGAACAACTTGAGTGTATTAGATGTCTTCTGAGCTACTCTGAGCCGCCATGTGTTATGACCAGGGGAAAATCAAACATAATGTTAATGCATCCCAGGGATTTCCCATGGAGTTTGAGATGTATTACTGCCTTGATACCATGTGTTCATGAGAGCTCATTGGAAATACAGTGTCCCATATTAAGAAAGAGGAATTTCACCTGGAACAGCTGCAGAGAAGGGCTATCAGGGAAAGAGAGAACCTGAAAAGAAATCAAAATGATCTTAGTTTGTCTACCCTGACAAACTGAAGTCTAGGATGAGACGTGAAGGAGAAAATACCAGAAAGGGAAAAATAGCTATGAAGCAGGGCAAGGCTGCCTACAAAGGAATGTAGGACCATTAGGAATGGGAACTGGAAACTCTGGAAACTGGTGGCTCTGACTGTGAAAGGGATAGAAATGTGCAGGGGGTGAAGCAATGAAGGTAACATCTGTATGGTAACTGGAGGAAAGAAGGGTCATTGTTGGTTGAGCACACTACCCAGAGGCGCAGGGAACAAAGCAGTAAGATGAGGTACTGTCTGGACTGCACGTACACACCCACAGCCTCACGCTGAAGCTGTTTCACAGAGCATGTTGGCATTGGTGAGACACATGAGGAGTGTTGTGTCCAGTCTGGGGCTCCCCAGTACAAGACAAACACAGACAAACTGCAGCGAGTTTAGTGGAGGGAGACCAAATGGTTGAGCTGGAGTACGTGATATATAAGAAAAGGATGAGAAAACTAGGTTTGTTTAGCCTGGAAAGAGATCTGAGAGTTGAACAAATATTGTCTTCAACAATTATGGAAGGGCCAGAGCTGCATTTTCCCAGTATGCACAGCAAAAGGATGAGAATTTACAGTCACAATGTGCAGGAAGGGAAATTCCAACTAGATATAACAAAAAAAAAACTTCACAGCGAGAGTGGTTGGGCTCTGGAACAGGCTTCCCAGAGAGCACTGGAAAAGGCCCTGAGCAACCTCATCTAACCTTGAGACTGGTACTGCTGTAAGTGGGTAGTTGGATGGCTGAACCAGAGGACCTCCAGAGTGGACCTTAAGAGGTTCCTTCCAGCCTGAATTATTCTGTGACTCTTAATTCTGATGGCACAAAGAAAGAGGGGATGTTTGGCAATGGTTTCGTCAAGAGCAAGAAAAGAGCAAAGCTTCCTCAGTGCAGTGTAGCATTTTCTTATCCCAGATTCAGTGCCAAAACACCAATATATCTGGGTGTAGATCATCATTCCTGACACAATGAGAATGAAATTGGCTCTGCACATACAAGCCTACAGATGGCTTTGGACTTTGGAGTGCTGGAAGTTGTGAAGAGCAAGGGAAATGACAGCAGTCAAGAAGACAGGCAACAAATACTTGAAAAAAAAATCGAATCAACAATTTTTTTAAAAGAGCTTTATCCTAAAGACTGTTCAGTGATAACAGTAGAGCACTGAAATGAAGAGCCATACATACCTTCGTTCCTGCTGATCTCTATGTCGGCAAAGAGTCCAATTTTGATGACTTGCCATAAAAGACCCAAAACCAGGTAAGGTTTCCCTTCTTTTAAGTCTTCAGCTCCAATGTTAACAACATGGCACCCAATGGCTGAAGCAGAGTTCAGGGCCAGGTTCAGATTTTCCTAGGGAAAGAAGAGAACTTCCGAATGATGCAGTAACTGGAGAGCGGAGGATACAGGAAGCGAACACAGCCAAAACTAGTGAAATCCATGAGCAGCTTTACTGTGAATGTATTTACGTACATGTCTGCTCACAGGGAGCAGGGGAACGCAGAATGTCCTGGGATTGCAGGCAAGTTCTGGGTCCCAACACAAAGACAGAAAGGGCCTCTGGCAAAGGTGAAAGGCTCAGACATCTGGCCTCGCCATGTTACAAAGCATTGGACCTCAGAGCCTACATCTGCATTCACAGTGATGTCCTGGCTCAATCCTGGTGTCAAAGCCAGGCCTTCCCCACAGCCACACTGCTAATGCACAAGCACTTGTTCAAGTGAAGACTTTGGCTTCAGTGCAGGGCAAGCTCTCCTCCACTCAGTCTTGCACACATGGAGGAATGAGGGAGCTACAACCCAGTCAACGAGCAGACATTCCAGGCTTGGCTCTCCCTAAGCACTATGCAAAAGCCTAACACGTAAGAGACAAATAATTTGCTGGTTGGCAATGTATACAAAAAACACATGGTCATAGGAATCAGTATGAATAAGCCTGTTGAGTTTTTAACCTTGCAGTTCAGCCAAGGTCAGCACTGGTCAGGCCTGGATATTTTCTTTATGAATTTTGGAGTATGGAGTCCTGTTTTGGGAACATTCAGTAGAAGCAGAGGGTTTCTGTGCTTCACAATGAGGGGCAGAAAGAAAGTGATGTTCCAGGAACCTTATGTTCTTTCACCACTTCCTTCCCATTTAAAACAAAGGGTATAAGAAAATCTGACCCACAGGTCTGCACCATTCAGAAAGGTGGCTTAGTGAACAAAGGGCAGGCAAAGGAGGCAAAGAAGCCTAGAAAATATAATTTATCACGCAGATTTGCAATTTTTCACAATTCCATTACTGCTGGCATGACAGAGATTTGATTAGATACAAAATGCAGAGAGAGACATAGTGTAAATGCTCATAAGCTAGAAAAATTGGAACATTTCAAATTACTTACCTTTTCTCCACCAGACAGCTGTAAAAGGGTTAAGTTAAAGTGGACGCTATATTGATCAAATCATGTCTATGTGTGACAGGGATTGATCTGGGCTGCATCACTAAGCTATGCTGCTGACCAAAATGATTAGAACTGAAAAATGTGGTATACAGCATAAAAATCCAATTTAATGGCTTCTGAGCTTACTTGAGCCTGGCTAATGTTCCATCAAATCTGAGTAGCTGAGGGCTAAACTGGGTTAGGTTCATATCTATTCCACATATCTATTCATATTCTGTACTCAGATACATAGATGTTGTTCATATAAAAATATCTCTCTACATACCGCTGTGTGAGAAACACAATAAACTTTAAATAGGTGAAAATTTGCTTATTTGACCAATTTTAAATTATATATATGTGCACGTAATAGAAACAAAGAAAGGATTCCGTATTCAAGGTGAAAAAGTACAGATTGTAACTGGCAGGCAAAGGCTGTGTTCTGCTCTCAGGCACATTGCACACCACGGTACTTCCAGGATCACAGTGAATACTTTGGTGAGGGCATCGGACTGCAACACAGCCGTTGTGAATTCAAGTCCATGGCCATGCCTGTGTGACTTTGGAGGGGGGTTCAGCCTTCGGAGAGCTACTCCAACTGGAATTGGTCACCGTATTGTCTAGTTGCTCTTCCGTTCGTACGACATCTACCACAAAGGTATCTAAAGCTTTGAACTGGTAAACATTTAACCCATTTATACATTGGGTTAAGTGCAAATACAAACACGTTTGTTTAGTCAGATTTCTCATATGTTTGGAAAGAAACAGAAATATAAGTCTTTATGTTTGTATGATGTGGACCTGGGCACCTCACTTTGCCACAAACGACTTTGCCTGATTGTGTTGGGCAGGACCATGGTATCTCCAGCCTTTGCTCTAGGTGATTATATCCAAGTATCCAAAGGAGAAAAGCAAGGAATCTTGTTACATTTTAGTACCTGTATTGTGAAGGGTGTGAGCTTCTTTTTGTTGATTGTTCTCTCATCTATGGTATCTGGCACTGAAAAGTTGATCATCTTACTGGAAATAAAAGAAAAAACAACAAGAAATACACTACTGGCTATGTGCACACAAAATACAGATACAGCTTTTGTCACTACACTGTAGGACAAGTCAAAGAGCTGCAGATTGCTGATCAAATACAGGTAGTCAGCCTCTGTTTTCACATGTATGCACAGAGACATGCATGCAGTACTCAAGCAATTCTTTTGTGTTACATGCAGATTGTACTATGGGGTGCAAGGCCAAAAATGCTACAAGGTGAAGTTGTGCAAGAAATTTATTGTGCAGAAATTCCTGTGAAAGCACTCACTATCTTGTGCTGCTTCATGTGACCCCCCCAAAAAGTCCTTGGACAAAAATAAACCCAAATAACTCCTCAAATTTCACTGACTTCATCTTATTGCAAAGGTCCAGAGGCAAGGAAAAACTCTCACTTAACACGAAAAAATCTTTATATTTTTAAAGATAAATGAAGCAAAAAAACTAGCATTATTAAGGACCTGAATCTGCAAAGATTCATGAGCTTAATGCAAAATCAGCAGCTTGTATTTAAGCAAACATGAGTTTCTCCAGACTCATGGTTCCCATTTGTGAGAAATAGGGGAATTATTTACCAAAGCACTATGCCATCACCGACTGCCTGGAAGAGGTCATCTGTTTCTGGATTCATTGGGACCACGTGCTTACAGTCAGGGTCCTTCTCCAGGGCTTTATTAATCCAGTTGACAAAGGCATACTTTTCTTCCTCTGTGGAAACAATATCAAATCCATCAGTTTGCTGTGCAATGCCTCTGCCACCATTTTACTTACAAAGGCAGAACTCCTGGGGGAGAAGACTCTCCCACCAGTGTGACTGATCAACACACAAGAGAAGGCAGCTCTGAGGAGACAGGTACATGAGCTGAAGACGGCAATGGGCTTGAGCTGGTTAATACTCCTTCCACCCTCCTTCCCTTTGACTGGGGTTGCCCAGTGTCATGACGGTGGGCATATTATAGAGGCTGAATGAATTTCATGTGATTAAAACGTATGCTGCCGTTGCTATGCTCTGCTAAGAGTCATTTGGACTTGCACCATAATTTCAATGCATTGTTGTATCACTCTGCTAAATTGAAATCCCATGTAACTTCAGATAAGTTCAAATCAGTGAATTCTGCATTGTACCTTACACTCTCCATATGTGGAATATCTAGAAAAGCCTGGCCAGGACTGGACTCTGACAAGGAGCATTCAGAGGGTAATGGGCAACTGAAGTCCAATAGGGCTGTAACGTAGCTATCCTGTACTGGCAGCAGCAGCTCACACCACCCCTAGTAGCTCAGAGAAGGTATCCTCTGTGCTCAGGTGGGTGAACACCTTGGAAGCATCCTCCACTCTCCCTTCCCTGGAGAGAGTCAGTTCCCCAACCTTGCTCCTGGAGAAGACAACCAAGGGTGGGACCTCCTCCCTGTGGAGCTGCCTCAGAGTGGGCTGTGCCCAGGAGGCAGCAGAAGCAACCATGGCCGGCCCCAGCCTTCAGCTTGGAGAAACAGGCTGGGAGAAGAGCCCTGATGGGGTTGTGCCCTTTTTAAAAAAAGGTCAGGAATCATTTGGTTCCAGGTGAGTTTATAGAGAGACTACCAGACAACTGGTAAATGTACAAGGAAATGGGTTAGCAACAGCAGGGAAACTGTGCCTTTCCTCGACAGTGAGCAGGGCCAGCAAAGGGCCAGTCTTTGTGCTGCTGTAGCCATGCTGGGAGGCTTTTCTCCAGCAGAGCTGCAATGCCTTTGTGGTACGGGAAGCTAAGCCAACTGGAGCTTCCTCCTGTAGCCGCAGCTCTGTCCACCCTGGTAAGCTGGCTCACCCTATTTTTGACAAAGACCCTGCTCTGGTGCTTTGTCACCGTCACAACTCTTTGCCTTGCACCAGACTCCCCTGAACAGCCACCAAAGTTCACCGAGGCCAAAGCACCTGGGTTTGCACTGAGATAAGGTGCAGATGGTCTCCAAGGGTACACTTGTTCTTAGTTGATATCAACGTAGGACAGCTGTACCTACCTGAGTAAGAGTGCTGTGTGCCGGCACTGGACTGCTCTGACGTCCCACCGATAGCACAAATCCCCTCCTTCTTGTTGATTTGTTTTCGGAATGACTTAGCAACATCGTCGCTCTTCAGATTTTGGAAAATCTTTCGGGCAAAAGAGACAATTTTAAAATTTCAGAGAATTAAACCAAGCTAGAACAGCGAGCTCTTGGGTCAGGAGACAAGTCCTTTCTGCTTCATTCACAGGGAAGCACAGCTTGCATGATATTCAGTGAGTTCCTGTGTAAAATCTGTGTATGTGCTGTGGTAGAAAAGGATCATACACAGCTTTTATGTTTTCAAAGCAGTGAACAAAGATCAGCTAAGTAACAGAAATGTATATGGTATGAAACCGTGGAGCTAAAATGTGCAGGAGGAGGGCCTTTAACAGTTTTGGTTTGCAGAAAGGACAAGATAAAAGCTGTTTCTCCATCCCAAGGGAAATTCCACTATTTTAGTATCTTCTTTTGTCCCAGTTCAGACCAGAAAAAGAAGAAGCCTTTTTAACAGAAAAATATGCCCCATAAAGTTTTCAGTTTCAATCTGCTGACATTTTTCATAACCATCTAGCCAGAACATAATCTTTTTGCAACTTACGACTGAAAAACTTTATACTGCTGCATCAACAAAACTGAGAGATACTAAGTCTATTCAATGCGCAGCTGCATTCATGCAACTTGTCCCAGTTAATTGCAGGATTTCTAGTTCAGTTACCTCCTGCTCTCATCTTTTCCAGTGATGGGACTCCTTGGATTAACTAGGTGCCCATGAGACCCTGTGCTTGTGCCTCTGCTGTGCCCTGGGGACCACCATAAGTATCCCACCTCGCATCTTGCTTGCTGAAATAAATAACATCTTACTTACTGAAATAAATTCCTCAAAACTGATCCTGCCATCCCCCGTGGTTGTCAAATTCTGAATGAGTTCTCTGGCTTTATATCCTGGGAGAGGGAGATTGGCTGCCTTCAACACGTCTGTTAAATCATTGGCATGGATGAAACCGTTCCCACTGACATCTACAAAGATGAAAGCAAACATTTAGATTCTACATCAGCCCAATGAAATTTTATGCACACAAAGGCTGTTGTTTTTATTTTACCTACAGGGTAACATATGGTACATTATATATAAATATTTGCTATCCTGAAATCCAATATTTTCAACCACTGTGGTGTCGTTCACACCTGAGAAAAAATGACAACCACCATTTAAAAAACAAAAACACACAGTGATGAATTTATATGTTTTAGACATATAGTCATACCTTACAAAAGCTAGGTTTAGATGGATATAATTGACTTGCCAAGTTTTACATATAGACAAACGTGTGATTTACAGAGAGAGTATCCTGTCTACAGAACAGCTAAAGACAATGGAGTTGATGCAATACAGAGTTACACCTTACATGTGCACATATTCATAGATATAACTTGTGATTTTGGCCTGTTTTCTGCATCTAGTATCATCAGAAGTCATGAGTTTAGAGGCTGGGAACTCCATATGGTCATCCTTGAAATAAAAACCTGAGTGCCTCGCTGCGATGGTGCTAACATGGATAGTCCTGCTGAGCCTGTTGCAAGATTTGGGGTAGGATTTTATGACAAGATCACCAATACAGGTTAAATAGTCCTTTCTTCTCCACTGGTTTGTGAAAACCTCAACAAATGAAAAAGGAAACTGAATCTATCGTGTGGAGAGTTTCTATTAAAATGCTATGGTTATGTACATAGTTATATATGGAGTTATATATGGTTGTATATTTATTTGTTATATATCTGGGTGTTTCTCGTTCTGCAGGCTCTTTTTCCCCAGCCCAGAGGCCGAGGCAATTTCAAAGAAGCACGTGCCGATTTCCTGCGTGGTAAGTTGCAATGTGAATCACTTGTTGCATGCTGCAAAAAGGGACTCAGCTCTTCAGCATCAGTAGCACGGATTAATACAGATTGCAAACAGCATCCTATCCATTTCTGAAGTCACACAACAAAAGGATCTGGACTTGGAGAGGGAAATGTCTGGGAGAGGAACGAGCGCTTCCTTCCAGCATTTGCCTTGTCAGTGCATCGGGTGTATGGAGCACATGCAGTGACCAGATGTTTAAGATTGCCAGCCTGGACTACTGTGTCCTTAGGAGTCAAACAACCGTCACCTGAAGCAGCAAGGACAACTGATTAACACATAATCCAGTGAGGCTGACAGATGAGTCTAACCTAATAAAAGTTAAGTGAGCTGTGAGAAGCACAAGGACCTTTTCTTAGAATTTGGGTAGACAGTGATGGGTCTGCATGACTTCAAAGAAGATGAATCAGATGAGACCTTTAAAGGCTTGGAAACAAAATACACACTTTAAAAATATATGGGGCTTGAAAGGTCACACTAAAGGGATTACAAATCTTGTAGCCATTTGCACATTCATCCTCTCCAGACTCTTCCTCCCAAGAGGGAGTACTCAATTTACACTAAAATAAAAACATTTTTCCTTCCAAATAATTTGCCAGGAATAAACAATATCCTTAGGAAAACACTTGAGAGTATTTCCAGCATGGTTTTCTGCACAGCTTCTGAGATTATTTCGTAAACCCTGCTGCTCATTGCCCTGCCACCTCTCTGCGGTAAGGGGCCATTGCTCTGCAGCGCGCTGGGGTGGTTTCATCTGGGAGGCCTGCAGCGGCAGGAAAAGGACTTTCTGTGGTTTCTGTGACACAGCAGATCAGTGCTGGAGTAACCTCTGCTTCCTCACGGCTGGCCAGTACATGAGAAAAGAGCTTGCTACGGCTTCACACTTCTGCAGAGTCTTTCCTGTTTGCTCTACTCACCGACTTTGCTGAACGCCTCTCGTAGCTCTGCCATCTCCTCCTCCGAGAAGTGTGCCGTTGACGCCATTTCTTATTTCTGCGAGTGGCAGGTCTGCAAGAAGAAAGCACTTGTTTTTGTTTGGTGCCTTTTTGGATTTGCTGTCGTGATGGAAAAGAGGGGTTTTCACTTGGATTTTCAAAGTTTCGGAACAGTTCCCCACTGCTGCATGCTGAAATCAAGTGGGGGTAAAATCCTGCATACATGAGACACAAATCCATGTCCGTCCTGTTGTTTTGCCAGGCCCTGCTCAAAATCCCAACAGTTTTATTTATACTAATTTAACTGGAATTAAATCCTACCTCTGCTAACTTTCATTTCTCACGGAGAAAGCAGCCAAATTTTGCTGGTTCTTGTTATTCCCCCTTTGGAAACACCATTCACCATGTGCTTCTTCAGCAGCGCTGGCAGAGATGCGGCAGAACTGTCTGCTCCCGGGGCTCCGGGTTGGAGCCAGAGCCCTGGGAGTTATTTGCACCTCCTGCCTTTGGGTACCTAATTAGGAAGCTGGTCACCCTTACGGGGTGGAAGCATGAAGAGAAGCTCCTCCACAAGGTGTTCAGAGCACCAGGCTGGGCTTCCCACAGGGCTACTTCTCTTCCTGGCTATGGGGAGAGCTCAGGGACTTGTCCCCCAGGCTACCTAAGTTAGTGCCTGAGGTTGGGTGGCACTTTAGGAATAGGTGGCTGGAAGGAGTTTTCCCACCTTTCCTCTCATCAAAGATATAAAGCAGGAGGAAGGGCTAGACTTTCCCTTTCTGGGCACCTTTCTTAATAATCAGAAAGGGAAAGTTTACTTCCATTTGTCACATCACTTAATACACTGCCATAAGATGCACATTATACCCCTCTGCTTTTTCATGCACCTACTGTCCCCTGGATCTATTCATGAAGAAACTGCTCGGGAGACAGATTAGCTATTATTGTATATTTGTGACAATGACTCTAGTGTCCTATGTCTCTTTAAGTATTAATTAACCAAGCAACTATTTAAACAGAGTAGAATGGAAACCTGAGTTGATCCTGGAAAGTGGTTGCTGTAGCTACAGTGTTCAAATAAGGAAAAAAGGATCAGGAATACCTCATTCCCAGAGTAAAACCAATATAGCATCCTGGAGGGTCATATTCCAAACTTTATAGAAAGATGTACAGGGATAATTTTAAAAATTATAGGTTTGCTATAGCCCTCTACAAAGACACAGATTTGTGTACAGCCTATCTGGGCTTCAGATTTAATGCTCTCCTGAACTCATGCATTGATTCCTTGTGTCTGTGAGAACCACCATGGACGGGGCTTTGAAACAGCCTGAAGGCAACCTCATGTGGTTGGCTTTTTGTCTGCTGTCTCCCTGTAGTATCATGTACCCCTTATCTGCCTCACCACTGTGATTTTTAGGGTGAGAACAGCTCCCAGAGAAAAATCTGCTCATTCACTCCAACCTTCATAAGTAGAGAAATGCAGCATCATCCATAATGCAGTCATTCTTCTGGCACAAGAACCCATGTGCAGTTTTCAGCACAATGGAGCTGGTGATTGCTACTGAAATACTAATACAATATTAAAAGTGGTTCTAACCACCATACTTTCAAGGATTACATATGAAAATCCCTGTAATCCACTAGCAATGTAGGTTATCTATACTAAGGTAAAATTAGATCCATAGTCTTCCTCCTTCATCCTGGTATCTTTCCTGCCTCTGATTCCTCACTTCCAATATTTTTCTGTTGCATGCTGTGTGTTTGTGCAACACGTGGATTGCCTAAATTGCACCTGGACACATGAAAATCTTACACTATCAGCAAGAAAATCCATATTCCACTGCAAGATCATCCCTTACAGTCCAGTCACTTGAACAAGCAATCTAATTTGCGACACAACTTTTAAGAGCATTAAGACTGATCTAGAGCTTAACAGACAAGAAACACCAGACATTGTTGCCTATAACATTACTTTTGCAAAGAGTTTTATAAGCTGGAAAAAAAATTATCACCAATTTTCTTGATTGCATAAGACGTTGTGGCCTCTGATAAGGAACTAACTGATCTGTTAAATACAGAGAATCCTATTACACATATGTTTACATGTATGGGCATTTATACTAATAAGATGAAGGGCTCTGCTGTAATAAACCCTTCTGACATCTTTTTTAGGTCAATATTATCCACTCTATTGTACAGGTGGCTATGCTCAGCCAAGAAATCAGATGAATCTCTGCATCAAGTGCAAGAACTGGTCCTCAGTCGCCTGGGGAGTAGCTGTACTCAGGCGATGGAGGTATCATCATCACTGCCCACTCCAGCACACAACTGAGTTTCTTCTGCATTTTCATCCCCTTGGTATCTCCTGATTTCAGCCTGTCAGCTCCAGCATCCAACATCACTTGGTATCACTGACTGAAAACCTGCTCCATTTATGCAGCGGTGAGATTCAGACAGGCACCCTCTGTCAGCCAGCCCTACGCTGCCCTCTGCTCAGCTCTTTTGGCAGGTCAAGCGCACTGTAACCCATCATCTCCCTGAGGGTCTGGCACTGGTGCCCATTGCAGTACATCTGCCACATAAAATCCATACCAGCAAAAAAGTCCCTTTATAGCCACACAGTTTCAGGGTTACCTCTAGCCCCAGTTTTGGCAAGGGACCACAATAAAGGCAGGGAAAGCGTTGAAAGTCTTTGCTGTGGGTCTTCTAGGCTCACCTGCAGCCAGAAGACCTCTGCAAAATGCATGAAAACCCTCAATTTTACACTCAATTGATCAAAACCAGAATTTTCAGATTAAAGATATCAGAGTTATTCACAATTAAAAATCACTGTCATTTTTATATTGTTCAAACAGTAAAAAAAACAGCAAAATCGAGAGAGTAAAAGTCCAAAGCTTTAGCAACACACAACAAGAAGGAGCAAATCCACTTCCAAAAGCTACTTATCAGTATATACTGCTTATTTTGCTTAGATCATTACAAGTAAACGATGATATTTAGACACACAGAAATGTAAAATGCTTCTGCATAATGGTGGGGGAGGTCAGGCACTATGTTTTCCTTCTGATTTTATCAGCCAAGAGTAGTCATTTGCTTCCAGGGGTCAAACACTTCGAGCACTTCACTGTCCTCAGTGTAAACTGAATATATTTTGGGCATCCCATTGAGAAGGCATACAACAACCCTGGGTGAATAGTCCAATTACTGATACTCCACAAGGCATTGTAAGCATATGGTGCACCACTCTGCTCCAAACCATTTGCAAAATCAGTATGACAAGACAGATGCAGAGAAAAAAATGCAGAAGATAGTATAACAGCAAAGGAGAACATGTGGAGATGACGGACAATATGAACAAGTTGAAACAGCTTCTTTGGAGGGAAGCTTTGAGGAGCTGTGGGAGGAGCAAAGGCAAAATCAGCTGATGAGAACCAGGCAATGGCTTTGAGCACAGTGATGTACAGCAAGAAGCAAAGAGAAAAGCTGGGCAGGGGGGAGGCATGGCAAGAGGGAGGGGAGTTTGAGATGGAATGAATGCAAACAGCCTAGCTATCAGCACAAATGAGATTTTGAAGGTCAGCAGCAGCTGGGAGGAAGGACCTTGAACTTGGCGTGATCAAAGATCAGTGAAAGAATTGAAGATCCTTAGAGAGAACAAGATGAAAGTCAGCACATGCTCAGATGTGGAGGTAGGATGCTGAGGCGGGGAAGAGAGCTCCGCGGGTCACAGCAAGAAAAACAGTGGAACCGCCAACAAGAAAGAGATGGAAGGTAATAAAAATTCAGAAGGAAAATAAAACACTCCTTGGGACAGACTGAGCTTCAGATGGCATCAGGACATTTGGATTGCACATTGCCTGGAAGTGACACTTTGTTCTTGTTTGCCAAACAGCATAAAGCCACTATTGCAAAAGCAAAAATTAAGTTGTGCAAACAGACTCCTTCCACCCCAGAAGACCGCTGAGTTACAGGTTAATGTAAAAAAGGGAAAATGGTCTCACCTAACCTGCTGAGAATTGTAACAAACTCATATCAAAAGAGCCTCTACGAAGCACACCCTTTCCTGTTGTCATTTCCAAACCAATACATTCCAGCCAGGCCATAAAGCCTCCTTTTATTTGACCTTAACCTCAGAAGAACCTATTATCACACTGATGTTTTAAGACACCTAATAATAAACTATTTTCAGCCTGGAATATAAAGGAAGAACTAAAATAATCTCAAACTTGAACGTTAGTGCTAAATTGAAACACAGCGATATTGATGTTCTTTCATCTCTTTCGATTTTGAAGCCATAGTCTGCGACGCTGCCTGGTTATGTATTACTTGGCAAAGTGCGTACCCACCATACAATATAAATAATAAATGGCAAAGCCATTAAAGCCTAAAAGTTTCCAAGACTTGTATTAAACGGTTATCTTGTTTCATACTTTCCTCCGCTTCTCTGGTGTTTAAGCTTTATTGCAAGCAGGGCAGTGAAAACCTTGAAGATGCGAAACCGCACTTTACAGCTAGACATAAAGTTGTACCTTTCCCCAAAGCAGAAAAGCAAATTTCATGGGGCAACATTGCATTGCACAAACCCATATTCAAGTTGTCAAGCACAACTTAACTGTGGATTTGGTGCCAAGATAGTTGAATAAATTACTGACATTTACTCACTTCCTACCATCAGGGCTTTATTTTGTTAACGCACTAGTACTATGTTAATAATACAATAACCCTCTAGCTGTTGGAGAGTGATCAGATAAAGGATTGCATGTGTGTTCCCTGTCATATATAAATTTTCCTATTTCTTCTGGTATCTTCCTTCAGACTTGTTTATTTTTTCTGAAAGTGATGAAACAAGAGGCCCTCGCTCTTGCAAAACACAGGTGTTCGAGTTGCATGGGGCATCGTAAGACTGTGTCCCCCTCCACACACAAAACTCTGCCTTTTACTTTATCAGAGCTCACAGCTCCAGCTCCTTTTCTTTTCTCTTTCTTGGCTTATCCAAAAATTCAATTTCCAAATGTCCGGCTTTCCGTAAGGTTTGGGGAATGCTTCCCCAGCTCTTCTCTGCATTAGCCTTTCCTTCCTAGCAGATATCACAGAGCAATCCTCCCCCAGCACACAGCCCGCCCTGGACAATGCCACCAGCAGGCGGGAGAAAGAGAAGTGGCCTCAGAATTGTACAGAAACTCTTGTGATAGATCTCAAGCCAGAACCATATAAGGGAAAAGGGAGCATCTTGAGCATATTCAACCTTTGTCCCATACTTCTTGCACCTTTGGGGCCCTCCTTATTCCTGGTCACCCATTAGAATATCACTGATAGGATATTCCTCCCCAGAAATATTTCTTTCTGCCTTTCCCTTATAAGGTCCCACACATAAGTCCATGTATCCATATGCATTTCTGTTCAAATTATGTGTCTCAGTCACCTGATTTTCTACAGTATGGAAGGGCTGAGGAGAAGACAAGAAAACAGAAGATTTATGAGTCGGGCTCTGATAAATATTTTCCTTCTGGAGACAAGTTTTTGTCATTTTCATTCACACTAAGGGCTGAGAAAAAGAGAAATAATTCAGTGGGTCTCATGTTGAAAGAAGAATCAATGCTATAACCACAACAGTGTGACCTAGAAGTTCCTCAATTTTAAAGGCTCATCTTGTGCTCATCAGCAAAAAACTTCAGCTAAAATGCAACAGGCAAAGCCATCTTGTTGGCAGTCAGTCGACATATTCTTTTGCATAATCCAGAATAATAATCTCCCAATTAATGATGCAAGATAAAAACCAGAATCCATATGTCTCTTCCTTGCTGGTGAGTTATTCAGCTAGCCAGCTACTCACCATGACTGACAGCATCAGCAAACACCATCAGGTTTTGAACCATGTGTCAGTTAGATGCATTTCTTGCACAACAACTTTGAAAATCGCTGAAGAGACATGAAGAATGGCAGCATCTTTGAAGAGGTGAGGAGGTTCTTAAAAAAAAGTTCATTTTTCAAGCCATGCACTGAGATGTATGACTATTTCCCCATTTAAATAGATATCGATTCACACATGGATAAAAGCTTTTTCTAATTTCCTCAAAGAGCTGAGGTAAATTTTAAATCCTAAAGTAGACAGAAACCTACCTGTCTCTATTAGCAATGTGTAACTTGGATATTACAGTACCTTCCAGCTGAGTGGGATCCTGCTGTTTAGATCAGCATACAAAATACAGAGAGGAGTCTTTGTGAAGTTATGGCAAATAGTTCCTCCCTGGTACGTGATACAGATTCACAGTTTAGCCCACAATAAATGACACTCTTTGCCTCAAAGGTGTTTTAAAAGACTGGTGCCTGCAACAGCAAAATCTCACTGTGTGTATGCAAGCACTGGAATTATTAAGCTGTTGCACTTCACATATTTTATTTTGTATGCAATTTGAAGAAACACAGAGAGAAGACATTGACTGCTGTTCTGAAAGCAACACGGTGATGCCCCATGAGCTATTTTCTTAATGTTCCGTTTTATAAAGGACCTTATTTGTCAATGCAATGCCTGAATCCTAAATCAAATAGGAGTCAACATGCTTTAGGAAGGGAAAATCCACAGAGCTTGTAGAGAAATGGAGATCTCTTTCCAATATACCACTCAATGGCAGAGAATATTAATCCTCAAGGAAACTAAGACATTGAAGAAGCAGAGTTGTGGAACCATAAATACTCTCCTTATGTGTCTTTTATCTGTCAGATACATCCTACCAGGGAGACAGCACATATGTGCCTATTATTTTTCAAAGTCTGTAGATTTATTTAAAAAGAAAAAAAAATTGATCCAGTACACTATGTTTTTTTGTTGGGTCACTTATGTTTTCTATCCCTTTACCAACACAAGCTAGTAAGCTTTTAAGTGAGAACATTTTTCCACAGAAAAAGGAACATTTTGGTTCTCAAATGCTTTGCAACGATTTTTTTTTTTTTTTGGCCAAAGCTGGTTTTCAAACCAAGCCAAACTGACAAACATCTTCAGTCATTCAAGAGATGTCCTTCCTATTTGTCAAGTAAAGCCCTGCTCCACCCAGTTTTCCACCTTTGTTACCTAAGGCAGGGGAAGAGGAGAGCATCTAGAGGGGCTGCTTTGGATACAGGTACGACGAGTTATCCCACCTCTGCCCCATCACGACTGGGGTGGTGGATGGGACACAAAACAGGGGGCAGATGGATAAAAGCCTCTCTTCCTATTCCTCTGAGGCAGTCATCACACTGCAGCCCAATGGCAGAAGGTTGGGTCACGAAGTACTGACTCAGTCCCAAATGCCCTGTGGAAGCCCAGTATCTGATACAAGAAAAGGAGAACATGGCCTGTGTTTCCAGCTTGTTAGCAGCAACACAGTTCCTCTGCACACGGAAAATATTAAAAACATGTTCCAGCTGTAAAAAGGAGGTGGATATATTATTTTTAGATACAAATGTATATTTGCATTTGACTGATTTCACCTGGATTTATGAATCTGTTGTGGTGGCTGTCATGCTGGGAGCTGTATTCGGTCCTCGGTTTTGCAGGGCTCCTCACTGATTTCAGCAGGGATTCACGGGGGCTTAGCAAGGGGTAGGGTCTCTGAGTGTGCAATGGCGAACCAACGCAGCAACTGGATCAGCAGGAGGCACGGTCCTCTCATGCCCCTCTCCTCTGAAGAACAAGCTGGCCTCATGGCATGGCCCTGCTGCCAGGCACCCTCATGGCAGCTTGCCACCCTCCTGCCCGTGGGCACTGCCTCCGTGTCCGGGACACCCCACTTGTCTCACCCAGGGGCGGCAATTTATTTCCTGTCCTATGTCTTTCCCCTTTGATAACTGCAAAGATGCACAGAGCGACCAATGCAGAGCCCCCTGCTTCATCTTGCAGCACGGTTGGTTTCAGTATCCTTAAATGCTGTTTCAGTTTTTTTCATAAATATTTTTCATTTTGATAAATAATTTACGTTTTGTATCAGCATTTCGCTGGAGTCTGCTGTTTTGCATGAAAGGCCTAGGAGTATGAAAACCAGCTACATTTCTGAATGCACTGTGCTCATCTGATCTCCCCCATGTTCTTCCTTCCCCTTTACACAATCTCTTTCTAAAGTTCTTTCCTACTTCAGAAAAAACATATGGTGATGACTTTTACTGTAGGATTTCTATCAGGATAGCTCTGCTCCATGCTACACAGCTGCGTTTTAAGCTGCTCAGGACTGAAATCAGAAGAAAACAGGATAAAAAAAAAAATTGTAGCATAATACAGCATGATGGAGTGCAGGGTACTTTCCGTGAGCAGGGAGAGAGAAGCAACACCACCAGACTTGTTTAAGTACAACGAGTTTCATACAGGGTCTCAAACATTTTGTAACCGTAATGGTTCAGTCCAAACCCTCACTTGGTTTCACCTGAAGAAGCAGATCCAAAACCAGTAACACAATACAACCTTTTTTTGACCTATTGTGTGAGCACTGTCTTCAGCTTCTAAGCTAAGTAAACCTGGACTTCACGGTCAGGATTGAAGCAAAAATCCCCGCTCTTGCTACCAGCAGGCAGGCAGGTACTTCCCAGCCCCTCCTGGCTCTAGCATCCCTCCTCGATGGAGTTTCCCACCACTGCGGGGGTTTCCACATTTCCTCTCCTGTCAGGAGAGCTTCCCCAGCTCCACCCAGAACCCCCCCCACAGACCCTCTGCCCCCATCTTGGGAAGGCAACCCACTCCTGCATGACAAGCAAGAGAGGAGGAAGGTGATACATGCTGGAGTTCCTCTACATGAGAGGTTTCGGGGCGTGATCTGCTTTAATCAAGACAGATAATCAGCCATCTGCTGAGCACCCATCTGCAGTTCTGATGGCACAGTCTCACCTGCCATTTGCCAGAGATCATCTTAATTTGGTATTTGCAGCAGTGAGGGGTCAGCCAGCCAATGTTGTCTGCGACTTTGGCTACACTAACAAAGATTTGAGGTCCCATTTGTTTGAAAAATCAAGTTGTTCACAGGCTTACGAGTCAGTTGTGCAGTGTTCAAACCAAATCCATGTGTTGGGGAAACCACCATCTGACAAAACCAGCAAGTCTACTGCTCTTACAGAGCAAAAAAATTAAGCCCAAAGACTCCTGTTCACAATACCACCACTCAAAATGTCTGTAGACATTTGCAAGTCACAGTTCATCTACAGCCTGAGCTGAAATTCCAAAGAAGACAAGAGACAAGCCTGACTAGCTGCAATAGTCAAGATCTTAAAAGGCAAATATAATGTTAGGAGAACCCCATATCACTGTCTTTAAAGCAGAAGTCCCCACTACAGTTAGGCTCTCACATGAATCAGTTTTATTTATTCTCTGGAGAGTAAAGTTACATTTATAAATGCCTAGAACAAATGTCCTAAAATGATAATAAACAGTCACCAGAGTCTATCATAAACAACATGGGCCAAAATACATTAGCTTTATGAATCAGTGTTTTTCATCACTGGAATTATAAATACCTTCTGACAGGGATCCACTCTGTAATCTAAATAATGGCGTCTTACTTTGTCACACCCTGCCAAACTAATGCAAAATCAAAGACTACCACTCTGCTCAGTCAAAGACCACTCTGCCCAATTAAATCCATCAAACACTTTCCTGAAGGTCAGTAGAAACGCCATGCACAAGACAACTGGAAAATGCTTCACGCTAATGCAGAACCTGCACTGCTTCTTCATGGCGACCACAATTTCCTGTGCAGTTAAACTGCTCACGCATGCAATGAGGGCAGCTTGCTAAAAAACCAGCAGGTGCTGTGATCTTACCTCCGGGGCTCAAGCGGTGGGTCCAAACTGCCGGAGCAACTGCTCAACAGCTGCAAATCCAACAGAAAGGGCAGAACTTAGTTGAAAAAAAACCAAAAACTTTTCGTAGGTTGGGGATCTGTGCAGTAGTATGTCGAAACAGGTCACTGCGTGACTAGGAGAATCTTCCTTTTTTGCAGAGCGACTAGTCAAGCCCAAGACTGCAAGCCCAAGACTGAGCACAGAGAGGGAAGTGACTGGTGACAAAACGTCATAGTGAAATAGATTTTGTCTTTATAAGGAAATTTACCCTTCTCTGTCCTCCCTCTTCACCTCATTACTCCTACAATAGGTCCACTGGCGTGTACCACTTCCTCTCAGTTTTACCCCTCTTTGGTTCCGTTCTCGCTCACTAAGCACATGCGCGTGCGCACAAACACCTTCTCTCTTTGGTGATCAAAAGCAGCCACATTTTAGTCTCATAGAACAACAAGGTCTGCGGTCTTACACCGCTCTCAATGCAGGGCTGGCTGCAAAGCCAGGCTGGGGCACTCAGGGCAGTGTCTCCAGGGCTGGAGACTCCTCAGCATCTCTGGGCAACCTCTGCCAACGTTTGGTTGCCCTCCCTGTGAAAAATCCTTTTCCTTGTGTGGGGTTGGAATTTCCTCTGATGCAACTTGCAACCTTTTTATTCTCAGTGCACACTCTGATAAAAGTGCCATCTCTGATAAAAGGCTGGCTCCATCTTCTTATAAGCTCCGATTAGGTAGGTGTAACATGAAGAAGATCCCTCTAAGCCCTCTCCTCGCCAGGCTGAACAAGTCCAGCGCTCTCTGCCTCTTCTCACACCTCGTGTGCTCCAGCCCATGGCCATCCTGGAGGCTCTCTACAGTTTGTCAAAGCATTTCTTGTACAGGACAGCCTCAAACAGGACACAGGGCTCCGCAGGTCACCTCACAACTGACATCAATTTCAAGGAGACGTTCCCCAGCTACACCAAAGGTCAAGCATAAAAGTGCTTGACAGATGCAAATATTAGCTGTCTTTCAACCCTGATAACGCAGCGTTGCAGAAGCATTAACAGAACTGAAAATACAACATCAATAGATAAAAGTGATTCATCAACCCCGTGGGGATTTTCAGAAATGTCCTGCCTTAACAGCAAAATTCCCTCCACTTTCCACAGGCTGAAGAGTCGTCCTTCAGCTTTTTTAATAACTTGTGTTCTGACTTTTACCTCTGAAAACAGGCAGCTGAAAAAATAACCAAACTGAATGGCTTTAATGAAACAGCTGTCATTCACGATTCATCAGACCTGCTGGACCATTAGATACATGCTGATGCAGAGAGCTTCAGGAAAACCTTCTCATGAACAAATCCCCACAGTCAAGGTCGATCCTTAAAGCACACATACATTTGCTGTATTCAGAATTACACTGAAACATGTTCCAGGAATTTTTTATGACTTCCTTCTACTAGAAAAATATCTCCCCTACAGTATTTCGTTATCTGATAGACTGTGCCACAGTCAATCAAAGCTCCTCGTCTTTGTTTTCTAGGATATTTAACACCAGGCTGATGGTTTGCCCCAACTTTTTTCTTACAGACCTTTTTCAAATCCTTAATTATTTCTGTTGCTTTCCATGACATCTCCTCGAATGCTGCAACACCTTTTCTGAGATAGGGAAGAAGGCACCAAAAGGATGCATGCCTTAAATCTAACATCTTACTTGCACAGGAAAACTAGGGGTGGGTGTTTCCTTATCAGAGACGTTTGCTAAGCACTCAATGTCTCTTCTTGAGTTATTACAGCTGATACAGAAGGTAGGTGAGGGACTCAGATTTTCCACCCTAGTGTATGATATTTTATACTCCTTTCACTTAGACTGAGCTCAATACCGTGTGATCAGTACACAGCACTGATTCATAACAGTACATGCCAACAGGCACTAGCTGTGCTAAAACAGTGCTCGAACAAGCTTAGAAATGCAAGGGCAGCAGGGATGAGATTTAAAGTATTATGGATTTGTAAGGCAATTATAAAAAAAAAGATTTTTATATATTTGCCATGTGGAGCATGAATCCCCTTCCCTTTTTCTGCCTCTATTTTAAGACCTACTGGAATGTCACTGTGTATACCTCATAATGCTGTCTCACCAAACGTTATTAAACTTCATCAGTCTTTATACACAACCCCAGCTGAAGTCCTGTCATGACAACGCACTCTTTAAATTTTGCACTTTGCGTCCTTGAAGTATCACACAAATAACAATTTTATTGGGCAGCACTGAAACACATTTAACTGGTATGGTGCCATACTTAACTCCTGCCTGCACCTGGTTAACTTGTACCTGTGTGATGTTCATTTGTGGTGCTGCTGACAATGTTTGATTATACGACAATGATCTCTAATGTAATTTCTTACTTGCAGCAGGATACTGCAGGCAATCATTATGGTATCAATTTCCTAGAACTGTGTTGAATCATAACTCTTCACTATACACAGCTTGTATTTTGCAATAAAGTGTGCTTACGGTTAGTAACAGGCTAGCCAGACGTACAGTGATGCTGAGTTAAATGACCGTTACTGTCCCACATTAGACAAATACTACACTTGACCTACAGCTCCAGTCTTATGGCCAAAATCCCAGTGCAGCTACTTTGAGATTTACTTGCATAAAAGGCAGAAGAGTTAGAGAGGGGTGTTCCTCCAGTTACAGGCAAAGACACTAGGAAACAGCGAAGATGGTTGTCTACAAATTAAGTGCCATAAATTCACACGCGCCGTGTCCAATCACTCACAGAGGGAGGACTATAATTATAAACAGACCGTGCCCCTGAGCCACAGCTGAACAGAGCAAAACCAGTTATTTCCCCTCTGTTGTCACCTCTAAAACACTTCAAAAGCTTTGCCCCTTACCTAGTCCCTGTGCCCGAAGGACCCTTCTTTCCACGCACCTTTAGCAGCGCCGGCACTCTCAGCCTGCTGCCTGTGCAACACAGCCATGCTTCGTTGCAGGTCAGCCAGACCGCGTCCCTGCAGGCTCCAAACCCTTCCACAGCTTTTCTCCTCCTCTCCCACAGCCTCGGCTCTCCTCTACCTCTGCACCAGCCCCGCAGCTCTGAGCGGCAGCACGCGTTCGCTCCCGCCTCCTCGCCTGCCCGCAGGCTCTCACCATCCCCCCCTTCACCCTCGGGTGTCCCGGGGATCCTTAGGAAGGGCAGTGATTGCCCGCTTTCTCCCATCGTCAAGCTCGGATATTTTTTAGCAAGGTAAGCAGCAACCCAAAAAGCCTGTGGGAACCATTGATCCCATTTCCGCCAATGAATGGGAACTACATTTGGAGGAATGGGGGCATCTGCCTAAGAAGAGGTACAGCAGCTTCATCTTCATTGTGCTTTGGCAGCCCAGACAGGCTTTGCAGGGACCCCCAGCCGAGGAGGGAGTTGGGGTCTGCTGTAGGTGAACAGTTTCCTTGTGGGAACTAGGGAAGGGTATTCCTGCAGTGGCCTTTTCTGGCACGACCACCTCTTGGCTTTCGCATTTGTAACTGCCCACCGCAGTCTCCCAAGACCTTTGCCTTCCTGCAGGCTGCTTCTGCTTCAGCGAACGAGTTTCTCCAAAAGCCATTGTTCTGCAAAATCACATTCGAATAATGCAACGCCTTCCTTGACACTGCGGATACAGCCATGAGTTGTGGACACGTCCTCTGTCCAAGAACATACACAGGAACAGGACGGGAAGAGCGTGGTGGGGAGCAGAGCATGGTGCAGAGCAGCACAGATCTTCCAAGCTGACCTTGCAAAGTATCTTTGTTTGAATGACAGCACAATTTTAAATGAATCCTTTGAGGGGAACCTCCTGGTCCGTGAAAAACTAGGGCAAATAAAAAATAATGGAAATTATTTAAAAGTGATCTCATTTAAACAACTAGTATCTTGCTCTTACATAAATACAGAGGACCAGATCTAATTCCCACTACAGTCTGATGCAATCTGAATGACACCTTTATTCCGTGTGACCGTGTTCTAGTTCCCGTTAAAGTCAGTGACGCTTCCTGTAGCTGAAATGCCTGTCTCATTTCTGAAAATGGGTCCTAAATGCTGTTGAAAGGTAAATGAGTCCTTGTGAAGCAGGAGTTATTACTCTGATGGCATGTGCTCAGGTGGGGGGAGGTAATCTGACACACTGCTGGGAGTGCCTATGTTAGCAAGGTATCCTGAAATGCCACGTGTGATCTCTGCAGGAGAGAGAATACTAAAGACTTGGGCCTTTGCAGAATGTGTGTGAAAATAATACCTTTCATGATGTACTCTTCCTGCATTACATCTGCCAGGAAAACTTTGAGAATGCAAAGTAATGGTGGGTGATCCCACTGAACCTGTCACAACATGGATATTGGGTGTCTTTTGGCAGTGGAATCATGATATCATGAAATATCTGTTGGTACAACAAGAGCATCTCACTCTCTGTCTCAATCTGTTCATGCAGGAAGGAGTGAGGCAGACCTACCCCTGCAAGTCTTCACCTCCAGCTGGAGTTTGCCACTGTGCTCTCCCTCCCTGAGGCATGGGATCTCCAACCCCCATGCAACCATTGCCCTCCACACCACGATCCACCAACTCCCATGGACCTCTAGTATCGGCATTCCCAGTGCTGCCCTGCACAGCTGCTGCGTGGTGCCAGAGGAGGAGGGAGAAGGTAGTGCGATGGGTGATGGCCCATGCCTACATGTGTGAAGAAGATTAAGGGAAACCTCTGCCACAGAGCAGAGCTGGCAACCTCCAGTGCAAATCAGCAAGAAGGCATTTACACTTGGGCTGCAAGGAACATCTACCACTCGGTGGATAAGGAATTGGCTGGATGGTCACACTCCAAGAGTTACGGCCAGCAGCTCAATGTCCAAGTGGAGACCAGTGACGAGTGACATTCCTCAGGGGTTGCTATTGGGACCGGCACTGTTTAACATCTATGTCAGCAACATGGACAGTAGGATCAAGCGCATCCTCAGCAAGTTTGCCGATCACACTAAGCTGTGTGGTGCAGTTGACACACTGGAGGGAAGGGACACCATCCAGAGGGACCTTAACAGGCTTGAGAGGTGGGCCCATGTGAATCTCATGAAGTTCAACAAGGCCAACTGCAGGGTCCTGCACACGGGTTGGGGCAATCCCAAGCACAAATACAGGCTGGGCAGAGAGTGGGTTCAGAGCAGCCCTGAGGAGAAGGACTTGGGGGTGTTGGCTGAAGAGAAGCTCAACATGACACAGCGATGTGCGCTTTGCAGTCCAGAAGGCCAACCGTACCCTGGGCTGAATCAGAAGCAGCATGGGCAGCAGGTCGAGGGAGGGGATTCTGCCCCTCTGCTCCGCTCTGGTGAGACCCCACCTGGAGTCCTGCGTCCAGCTCTAGAGCCTTCAGCACAAAAAAGACATGGCTTTAAAGTAAAAGAGGGTAGATTTAGATTAGACGTAAGAAATAATTTTTTTTCTATGAGGGTGGTGAAACACTGGCACAAGATGCCCAGAGAAGCTGTGGATGCCCCCTCCCTGGAAGTGTTCCAGGCCAGGTTGGATGGGGCTTTGAGCAACCTGGTCTAGTGGAAGGTGTCCCTGCCCATGGCAGGGGGGTTGAATCTAGATGATCTATAAGGACCCTTCCAACCCAAACCATTCTATGCTTCTGTAATCTAGGTTTGTATACTGGCATGTCTAGAGATAGAGGCATGCAAAAATAAGTTCTCTGTTACTGACAAGTGTGGTTTTGGTGGGGTAAATTCTGAGAAGCAGTGGCTTTCCAAACCTCACCCTTTCCCCTGGAGCTGGGCACAGGAATGGCCACAAGGATTACATCCTATTAAACATAGACTGGGAAACTGGTTTATCATTTCACATGCGTATGCAGCTTTCGGTTTCCAAACCCATAGGTCTGAAAACCTGGCTTTGAGTCTTCTAAGGAAATCTTAGTTTCAGTTTCACTGACAGGCTGTCTGTGAGTGAGCTCTACTCAAGATGAGCCACAAAGATCAAATAAGCTATGAGTAGACCGTTTCCACAAAGCAAAGCAAATGATCACTCCTAAGCAGGGGGTACAACCATCCTAGAAAGATTTACGGTCCCCAAAACATACATGTGGGGGGCTAGGAGAGAACAGTGCTTTCTGGCAGAGAAGGATATGGGGCAACCATCAATCGCTGGTCTTGGAGCAGGTCGTTCCCTCAGCAGAAGGAGCCAAACATCCCTGTGAAACAAAAAGCAGATAGCTCTGAGGCCACGGATGACCCTTGGGCTGTCAGACTTGGTACCAAAGTCCCAAAGTCATTTGCTTCAAAGAGATCTCCTGCACTGAAGTGACTGAGTGCGTCTGAGAGTCTTCCTTATGGCCCCGTCCCAGGCCCTTGCGGTAAGAGTTTAGCCTTATTTAAAAGACATAAGGAATAAGATCAATTTTCTGCAAGCAGTCTGAACTTTGAAGGAGACTCATTTAAGCAAGTGAAGAATTAAATAGCAGGGGGAAAAAAGCCCTGTAAAATGAAAGCAATGATAAATAAGTAACATGAAAGTGTACACCTCACTACAAATTTAATCGGCTACGCCCAGCCATGAATTATTGAGCAGAACCACCCATTTGCTGCAACGGGGAGTACTAGTGAAATATTAATAACAGTGAATGAGCTAATCTTAGGTTTTGCTTGGTGGAGGGGAGAGAAGAGGTTGGGAAAGCCTGGCCAGCATTAGCCGACCGAGCAGCCATGGACCGCAGCCTTCCCCCGGGGCCGGCCACGGCAGGAGGAGGGCACGTGCCCCTGGCTCTCCCGGGAAAGCCCCCGAATCCCGCGTCTCAGAGACCGGCAGCGACTCTGCCAGCTGATAAACCCATTTCCAGAAGGATATGGGTCTAGAAGCGTCAGTCGCAGAGGCTGTTGCAACAATACTGGCTCTCATCTTTCGGGGCTTTTTGCACTCTTATGAAAACTGGAGTTTTCACTAGACCCTGACTCAGCCAAAAACCTGTTTCCTAGCTGTTCTGGTTTTCTTTCAGGAAATATTTCACCTTTGTGATGAGGGGAAAAAGTATGAAAACGTGACTTCGGTGGCTCAGCTAACCAGAGGCTTACAGGAGTAAAATGCATGGAGAAACAGCAAAAACGTTTTATTTTTAATCGCAGTAACTATCACAGGTTGTTTTGCAAAGCCAGGAGGAAACAAAATCATGATTTTTGAAAACCTGCATCGGGCAAAAGCTGTCTCACAGTTAACCAACCTTCTCATTTATCTGTTGCATTTCACAATCTCAACGTTTGGTGAGCGAGCTGTAGGTGGCTTTGGCACGGTATCAAAATGGGCTTCCTCAGGCCCCCTCCCCTGCCCGGTACGTGGGCGCCGGGCTCTGCCGTGTGCCCGGGGCGGCTGTCACAGCCAAGATAAAGCACTTCTGCTGGGAACCCAGGCACCGCCACCCCACCACCAGAATTTCAAGTACCTCTCTTCTGCTGCACACTGGTGCGACAGCAGGAGAAAAAAAGAAAATTATAAATGAAGCTGCTCTCCCGAACAAATTCTCCACAGGTGGCTTTTTGCCAAGAAAAGAATAATTCAGTTTGCTTTGCATCCAGACAGAAATCTGCACACAAACACCTGTAGGACTGAACAAAATGCTGTGTGCATGCAGGCACACTTGCATATGTACCTTGTTCTATACTCCATCATTATGTTTTGATTTTATATGTTTTTAAATGTTGGAAATTTCAACATCCTAGGCTGTTTGCTTTGTTTTTAGTTTGTTTTTCTTTTTTTTTTTTGGTAACTCAGCTTCTTTAAAAGTTAGATTCCTGTATCTCTTTCTCATTTTTTGGCATGTTTCCCTTTATTCTCTCATTTTCCCTTGGCACATTTTTTATATAATTTTCCCTTCTCCCTCTACCTCTTGTCATTTCCTTACACCCTGACTACTGCCCTAAGCAGTTTCTGCCTGCTTGACTCACACGATGCTCTTCTGCCAGCATTCTCCATAATATTTCTGAGGGTATTCAGCTTAGAAACCCCACTTCTTTTTGCAGCCTCTCACCTGCATTTTCCAAGCCTGGGGGTCAACAGCCTGAAATTCTGCTCTGAATGTGCCGCTCAGAAACCCGTACAAGCAGTTATTAGTTCCCTGTTGGGAAGGGAAGTTTGCCTCTCCCAGGAGGAACTTGATGTCTTGCTTTCTACACCACATCCAAAAAAAAAAAAATCTCAGCATAGAATCTGTAGAGCAAATGCCCGAACCGAGGGGATTTCGTTCCCAGCCTTGCTGCGGCTGTGTTTGCAGAGCCAGCTCCTGCTTCTGGCTCTGCATCAGGGGCCCCACCACCCTCCCGCAGGTGAAGGATGAAAGCCAGAGCTCGACTGGCCATGTGCTGCCTTTCGCTCCAAGGAACGCGTCCTGCATCGACTGAAGCTGCAGGAAGACAAAAAAAGATTGTTGTGGGTTTTTCTTGGTGGAGGCAATAATATGGAAATTAAACACAGGAGGTATCTGAGGTCAGGCTTTCCACAAAGGACCTGAATCCAACAAACTCTTACCTGGTGCACCTCTATTTTTGGAAAACTAATGCGTACAAGGCCACCCTCTTTCTTGACAAATCTAGTCCCAGTAACATTTTCACACGGCAATTAAGAAAACCTCTGAGTCAGAGCTTGTATTTGGGATTAATCCTTTCTGGGACTAAACTAATAAATATGAGGAGAAAAATCTTGGGAAGGTGGAGACATTTCTGCCCCTCTCTGCCTGCTAGCAATCGTGACCACCGATTACAGCTGGTCTGCGCTGTGATTGTGCTTCAACCCAAGCCCCACAAAAATCCAGTTATGATTCCTTCATGTTTTCAGAATAAGCTTTGCTTATCTCAAAGAAGCAAAACCAAGCTTTTCTCAAGCTGGTTAAACACCTTCCTGTCCTAGTGGTTGGCCTTGACACCCCTTGGAAGCTCAGCTGAGATAAGGTTGAAGAGATGTGGACACACTCTGCAAAGCAATTGAAGGATATTCACCCAAAGACATGTTCCTAGTCTAGAAGTTTATGTAGAGCAGCAGCCAGGCTTTGACAATAATGGGGGCCAAGACTGCGAGGCTTTTCACACCTCAAGAAAAGTTTGACGCAGCCTGGACAAGTTTTAACAAACAACATACTTAGCACCTGACTAAAATATGGTCAGGAAGACCCCCTATATTGGGGTGGTATTTAAGTCAGCAATCATACAGAAGGCACATGTTGTAAAAGAGAAAACTAGACTTTAATTTTGCTGACTGCTTAAAGTGAAAAATCTCTGCAGGTACACAAGAGATGGAAGATCCCCCACTCGAAAGCAAGTATCGAGTGTGAAGTGTCAGATGCATATCAGGTGGCATGAGTTTGCTCACACAGATGCTGTTTGTGTTTCTACCAATGGGTATCATGCAGGAGCTCCCTGCACTGCTAGGAAATGGGCAGAGCACATCCTCAGACAAGCAGAGGAGTTTCTCATCTCCTTATCCCCACTTAGCTGCTGCATTTTCTGTGCTGCTGTGGCCAATGCACACCAAAAGCTAATGAGGCAAAGTCATCAGGTGTGTTTTCAAATGTCAGAAGACTCAGAAAAGCCCCTAAACAACTGTTGTTGAAAAGCAGCACGAAACATTACCTCTTGAGTGTTACCTAAAAGACAGATAAACTTGAAACAAACATTAATTGCTCTTTTGACACAGCGTTCAAGAGGCACAGGGGAAACTGAAATGTTAAACGGATCGGTAACATATGAAAACTCCACAATCATCTTGATCTTGTGTGTGTGTGTGTTTGTGTCACTTGTGTGAGGAATTCAGAAACCAAGCCCTTCTGCAGCGCAGAGCCAGGAAACAAGCCCTGTGCTATCAAGGTGACACACACCAGTAATCCCAGCAAGGCCCCTCTTTTTTCTCACGGATCACAATAAAAGAATGAACTCTTCCAGGCAGCAGCCCAGAAATCCCCTCATAAAGAGCCCAAGGAGCAATAGTGTTCGGTCATATTCAGCTCTGCATCCCACTAAATAAATGCACAGACCATGGCATCCTTGCAGGTCACCCCCAAGTCAACAGTAAGGCCTGTTTTCCCAGGCATTCACTGACCTGTAGGGTGCAAGCACACACAACCCATCCCCTAAACCAAAACCCCAAAAGGCACAATGACACTGGTCCACCTCCTGACTGGATTTGCTGCCTGGTTTTCATCCCGCCTTGTACAGGTGAGCCAATGAGCAGCATGGCTTTGGAGATGGTCTCAGGAAGATCAGTTTAGCACCTTCTCAGATATTTCTGTGTCACACGCAGTGAATGGCCAACTCCATCACCTCTGAGCTCAGCTGTTACCAACAGCAGGAACATAGACACCTGAACACTTTCAAGATGCAGCAAACCTCTGCAGATGATACCACTGGCCAGCTTGTCACTATCTGGAAGCAGGCAACTGGCCAGTATGGACGACCGATGCATGGCCAGCAGCCCCGCCATCACTGCCCCTGGCCAGGCAGCTGAAGCTGGAGCCTGGGGCTGGGATCACCCTGGTGAGCTGGGTGCGTGCCCTATAGTAGCAGCAGGGAGAGGGGAAAGTGGGTGGTCCACGGACAGCAGGAGGATGGAGCCAGACCAGCTTCCCAAACAGCTGAAAGACATTTGTGGAAGATTATTCTTTGCCTCAGTCTCCTCTGCACACCCCACATGGGTTAACTGAGTGTGCACGGAGGAGGGATGGGCACTAGCAATATCACCTGGGCAGTAGGATTTCTTGATGCATCACCAGTATGAGATGATTTCTTTCCATGGCTCCAGTGTGCAGCCAGTGGCATTTTGCAGGCTCTGTGGGCACAAGGACCAAGCCAAAGAGGCTTGTAACATCAGTCCTCTGCAGATCTCCACAGGCAAGAGCACAGAATCATAGAAGGGCAAAGAGGTTGAAGAAGGGTCTAGAGAACAAGTCTTCTGAGGATAAGCTGAGGGAGCTGGGGCTGTTTAGTCTGGAAAAGAGGAGGCTGAGGGGGGACCTTATCGCTCTCTACAACTACCTGAAAGGAGGTTGTAGTGAGGCAGGTGTTGGTCTCTTCTCCCAAGTAACAAGTGATAGGACGAGAGGAAATGGCCTAAAGTTGCGTTAGGGGAGGTTTAGATTGAATATTAGGAAAATTTTCTTTACTGAAAGAGTGGTCAGGCTTTGGAATAGGGTGCCCAGGGAAGTGGTGGTGTCACCGTCCCTGGAGGTGTTCAAAAAATGTGTAGATATGGCACTTCAGGACATGGTTTAGCAGGCATGGTGGTGTTGGGTGGATGGTTGGACTTCACGATCTTAGAGGTCTTTTCCAATCTTAATGATTCTATGAAGTGCTGGCCAGAAAACACCCTCCCCGGCACCTCAAGTTTGCATAGAGGAATGGGCAATGCGCTGGACATTTTTCTTCCAGAATGCTCCTGGGTGCTTAGCTTTTAATCTCTTGGCATCTTTGTCTTCTTTGTTCCTAGGGCTGGTTTCTACAAGAGTGCCTGCAGCCTCCGGGCACTGTGGTTCCACGAATGAAGAAGACAGAGGATAAGAAAGCAAGGTTTCTCAAAGGGTTTGCACTCTCCCAGATGAGACAGAGAAGGAGGTAAGAGAAACCAGATATAACGAACAGACAGAAAGATGGTTTGCTCTACCACCATCATTCAGAGAGCTGCAAAGGGTGGGGGGAGAAGAAAGCAGGAGCATCTTCAGTTTCTATTTCAAGCCCCTTTGCTAGCCAGGGCTGAAGGACAGGCATACAGGAGAGGTGGAATGAGACTGAGATAAAAGATTGGCACAAACCACCAAATAGCTCAAGGGAAAGAAGGCTGAGTGTCAAGAGTGGCAGGAGCAGCCTGCCTGCAGGTTAAACTTGCTTTGTCTGGTTTCATGCTCCTTCAAGCATTTCTTTGCCTTTTCCCATCTGGTGAGTTATGAGCTTCACATGAGTAGCAATGAGTTTCCTACATGACAGTAACTCTTAATCCTTTTCTAAGCACTAGTGTGGAAACTATCTAAGTTTTAGGTATAACAAAATATGTTCTTCAGCTCTTTGAAGCATTATATATTACATGACTGGGTAGTGTGTAATGAAATATTTGTTTTAGCTGTCAGAAACACTGGACAGCTAAACTATAGCAGAGCCAGGCAAAGATCTCACATTGAAGAAAATCCCAACAGTTTGCCTGGTCCCTCTCCCTCCTCTGCACGTGAGCTGTCCCTGCAACTGCGACACAAAGAAGAAGGAAAACTGGGGGGTGGCTCTGATGGCCTGCAACCATCCCCTACAAACCAATCTTCTCCTGACTCATTTTGCAGAGAAGTAAGACCCACCGTGCTCCTGTGCAGCACACTGATCCTGTAAGCACGTCCTCGACGGCATGCTGCAGCTCTGACTTGCAAATCACGTATAAACAAAAGCATTCGCAGGTGCCTTTGCAAAGATGAAATTTAGTTCAGCCTGTTTACATTTCCTCAGTAGTTTCCGCTTTATGTTGTAATCTCTGTTTCCTCCATGGCTGAAGAGCTGTCACCTTTCATTTTTAAAAATAAGTGTATTTCCACATCCCAGTGAGATTTCAGTACTGTGGGCTTTCTCTGCTTAAAGCACATGGACACCTTTGGTGGGTGCATTTCTGGCCACCACCCCATGAATGAGGCAACATGAGGACAGCTGGCATGTGACCTATGATGCTCCAGCTACTCTGTGCCCAAGGGTACGTTCCAGCAATGAATGCAAGAGATTTTTACTCATGAATGAGAGAGCAATTACTGTGCATTTACAAAGATCCTGTGCACCAGCTCCTCTGCAGCTTCCCCACAAAGTTTTGTGGTCTCCCTTCCTTCCCAGCACACAGGCATCTGCAGCCACAAACCCCAGCTTTTACTGAAGGCCATCTTTTCAGCGGGTCTTCCTACCTGCCCTTGCAAAATAAGTCAGCATTTAAGCAAAGGCTGTGTGCTTCTGTGCAAAATCTCTGGGACACATCACTGCACGGGTTCTGTGCATCTAGGCCAACACAGGAGCGTCCTCAAATCCCACCACAAGAAAGGCTCCGAGAGGAAGGATGAGAGGATAAATGCATGGCAGATACCTGGTGGTCACAGCCTAAGGGGATAGCTCTCTTGAAGCTAGTAGGATTTCTGGTTACCATTGGTTGCACAAACCCATTTAACTAAGGGCATGTAGACACTGAAGGCAGAGTAGTGCAGAAATACCTGAGTTTGCTTAAAGGAGTGAGCTCAAATGCCAATAGTAACCGAGCTGCTGCTGCTGACTAATGCATTCTACTTCTCTTATTTAAAAAAAGACATATTTTTAATACATATATCTGAGAGAGATCTCCCATGGTTTGAAAGAGGGGTCTCACCATCAGACACTCAGTCCTTCCTCTTCTGACTTTCTGTTTGTCTATGTGGGGCATGTAATTGTGAAAGTAGATCTTGATGAAGACTGGATATTGGGATGCAAGAGAGAACCATGCACAAAGGTAAATGTTTGGGCACTCTCAGCTTTGCAGCAAGGGCAGTCAGCAGGCGTTATCTGAAAATCAGTGTGAAATGTCCATCCTCACTGGAGGGCTGCTTTCAAATTGGCTTGAAAAATGGTTTTCTCATCTATGTGTGTAGCATCCACACAAAAATAGTGGGGCTTACTGGTATTATATCACAGCATTAAGTCTGCACTGCCTTTTTAACTGAACGAACACCCAAAATGAAGGCAGAGGAAGGGTTGTATTTCTTTAAAAAATGTGATTAATATTAACAAATGTTTTGATTCCTTCTGATACTAGAAATCAGATGTAACACGTATCAGTTATCCTGTTACAGGAGATTGAAGATGGGTCTAAAGGATCTTTAGTAAGGTCATTTTCCTTCTCTGACTTTCCCTTCCTCATTTTCTGAGAAGTATCTCTCCTTTGGTATCTCTTTTTTCACCTAGCAATCTCTTTGAGGCAAACAGACAATATAAGAAACGTGTTTGCCCTATAAGAATAAAGAAACTGATTACTGCCTCATCATGTAAAACATTTATCATCATCAAGAAGCAAAATGTGCAAAACTTTATTTTCTCTTTGCAGGATTTTTTTTTTTTTAATTATTTGTCCCAAATGCCCTGTGCATACTGGCACTTCCATTACTGCCCCAAACCCAACAACTGTTGCAAATATCAGGCTTCCTACTGATGTGCATATTCAAAGACAGCTTCTTTTAAAAGAGTTGATGGTTGGGGTTAGTTCTGAGAAACACGCTCTCTTTCATGAGCACAGGAGACCTTCAGTGGCCGAGGACCTCACCTCATCAGGAAGGGAGCAGCACAGTGTTACCTTCTCCGCCCCAGTGTCCCCTCACACCATCTGTCCATGTGATGTCTGTGTTATTGCTGCACCACTCCACAGGCAACAGACAACCCCAGGCTTATCACTTGATGGCACCACAGGTCTCTCACACCAGGTATAGGGGAGACTGTTCCCACACTCAGGGATGGCTTCTTTACGGGGGCAACCCCACCAGTCAGCTTGGCAAGGCATTTGGATTTGGGTACCTAGTGAGAAGGATGCTTTCCTCTGATTCTTGGTCTTTTTAGCAAGGGGAGCTCGTCCAAGCTAGGAGTTACTCTGCCTAGCCTTACAACAGAGCAGTCGGTGAGGACCCCCCTGATAAGCAGGGTCCCTGTCTGGAAGGTATGCTCATGGGGAAACAGCAAGGTGGGTGTTTTAAAATAGAGCTGTTAGGAGAAATGAAGAATTTTTTAAAGAACGCATAAACTACTTCATCTTAATTCATAGACAAAAATAAATGTTCTGACATTGTTACTCATTGCGTGTCCCTGATCACGCTTCCTGTGTTCATCACAGTTCTGATTACCTTTGCTTATTAAAGCCAAGCTGATCCAGTCACTAACATGTAAATGACCTTACTGTGCCTGCAAAACATAATTCACGTTATTTCCACTTATGTTGTCCTGTCTTTGCTGTTTTCTCTAACCCCAGGTGGAAGTGGGTGAACTCTGAGATCCAGAACCCAAGGAATTCCACGAACTTTTAGTCTGCAGATCTTCCAGAAAGCCTGGATGCATCCTCTTCCTCGGGACCTTAAGCAGTACAGTACAGCTTTCTGATGGTAGATGCTCAGCACTTTCCAGAGACTGCTTTATTTTTTTGATGTCTTAAACTGGGTAGTCTGAAATCTAAGTTTTGTGTTGAAAACACTGACCTGGATACACAGGTGAAAAAACTGAGGAGCAAAGTCATGACACCTGCCCGTACATAAAGACAGCAAACATATCGGGAGGGAAAGCAGAGAAAAATCATCTGCCAAAGCTAACTGACAGGAGCCAGTTACATTTTCAAGAGTTTATTATCAGTATTTCATGATAAAAATCTCACAATCTGAATTTTGTATTTCTCTTTACAGAATGTCAGCAAGCAAGGACTGTATACAAAACAATAGGGCATAAATGCTACAAAATTTTGCTGATGCTTAGGACTACAGATGCTTTCGAATTTAAAAGTAGGGTAACAGCTGCATAGTTTGTAAAAAGGTTTTGATATATGGTGTAAATTATTTGTTTTCTTGTAAATGCAAAGAAGCATTTGTCTGCAAGAGACACTGAAATCTCATCTCTTGAGTTCTTCCCATAAGCAACAGAAGGAAAATGGTATTGACAGCTTCCAAGAGTCAATCACTCAGAAATATGTTTATACAAAAATTAGAGAATGTTCTCATGTATCTTTACAAAATTATGAAACCAAGAAGTTATTTCTAAAGATAGTATTTTTAGGTACATCCTCAGTGATTCAGCTTGAGACTTCTGCTTAACTGCAGACACCGGGGTTTCCATTTCTCCTTGTTATTTAACATGATGACCATATAAAAGTATTATGAAAAAAAAAGGGAGCAGTAACTCTGGTGCTTTTTTTCAGATTTTTTTCCACTCAATACCACTCTTACCCAGCATGCTGGTTCCCTTTTACCAGTACACACAAGAAAACTAAACTTTGTTTATATTTTTTTTCCTGCCCTGAGAGGGATGGGCAATTCAACCCCAACACGGCAACAAGCATTTATAAAAACTTAACAAAACAGCTTTCATTTCAGGGTTAGGCAATATAACAGCATGGTGACAGGAACTGTAATGGGGAAAGAAATCCCACTTTGATAAGAAATATGGCTATTTCTGCTTACAGGAACAAAAACATTTTGTAAAATACTCAGGCCTCTGAAACAAACATTTTTTACAGCAGTTGTACAGTGCTTCATCTTGGGGGAAATCAATTCCAGAAATCATGCTGACCTCCTTCTCCAAAAACTTTTGGACTCCCTGATTCAAGTGTGATGTGTAAGGCATGTGCCGCCACTCTGCTGTCCCAAATACTTTGACACCAGAGTTTTAACCACGCTTTTCCACCCTGTGGTACCCAGTTTAAGCAGGCTGAGAAGAAAGGACCGTGGATATCTTGGCTGGAAGAGACCTCTGGAGTTCATCTACCCAAATCTCATGCTCAGTGGGTTACATTAAAAAGTAATGCTACGAGAAGGAAACTTTTCTGATGTAAAAGCATACATGATTACTTAGATCATATGTATGAGTGTTTCCGGATAAAGTGGTCCACTTTCTGCAGGATAAGAACTAGCAAGAACAAAACGAAACGTGTTGAACTTCTGAGATTTTCTTTAAAGAAAAAATGCTACAAAACAACTTCAGTGGCTTCCTGAAACAGTAGTAGTCAAGGACGTACATTCACAATCTAATAAAGGTCTACTAGTGCTAAAATACGACAACAGGAAAGGAAGAGTAAATATTGAAGGTTCAATAATGAAAACCAGCAATGATAAATAAATTTTAAATTAGGGTAATGTTAACTAGGGAAATGTGTTCAATATTGATTCAGAATAAAACCCTAAAAACAAAAAAGTATAAGGATGATCAAAATAGAAACAGACTAAATACGGCTAAAGCAGATGAAAAAAATAAATTAGGTTTCGACAAGATGCTGATTAAGTGGTCTAGCTATCTCCCCATAAGAGAGAAGGAAATTGGACTTGCTGTCTTCCCGTAAGAGAGAAGGAAATGAATGCACTGTAAATACTAAGGGTCACCAGGTCACTAGCTAGGAGAGGAAGGAAAAGAGGAAGCCTGCAGACTGCAGAGGTTTACACGGGGAGCATTCCCCTCCCCGACACCAAGCATCTGACTCGGGCCCCAAGCCCGCATGCAGCAGGACCGACCTCGGGGCTCCCGAGAGTGGGCTGCATTGGAGGCTCTGCCTGGGCACTCTCTGGAGGGTCTCTGCCCACAGGCAGCACAGGGAGCGCCTGAGAAAAGCAAACTACTGCAGGAAAAGAAGCAGGTGTTTTCTTTGCAAAGTCCACCATCAATTTAGAAATCCATCCCTCAAGATGACCTTGTAACGCTATTAACAATTTGTGAATTTTCCAGTTGTGTGCTCCCCATGTCGCCAATACTAAAGGTCAGTAGGAGGACTAGCAGCACGGTCCTAGCTGCTTCTTGACAAAAATCATTCCATTTTGTTAACCCACACTGCTACAATTGGTACTTATCTCATCCAGCCCTCGAAACTGAAGTGTGGATTCTCTAACAACAAGGAAGAGGCTATAATTTCTGATGAATGTTTGTATTTTCATGGGAAAAACCTGCAGGTCACCTGTAAAATAAATAAATAAACAAATGTATGTGTAAATAAATAAGTCTGGTTATTTAGCAATAGTACGGGTTGCACATGTGCACACAGAGGAGCAGAAGTTTATCTCTGAGTTCCTCTTCTTGATCCCCCAGCATGTGCCCCAACACAACCTTGCCCATGGCTCCTCGCTGCTCTTCTCTGATTTTACATGGATGATCGGAGGATATGAGTTAGTTATCTGCGGACTTCTTTTTTAGCATCGTGTCTTTAATGGAGGAAGGGCTATCTGAAGTGTGTGCTGCACATGGGAAAATGCAGGAACTGCAGGTCGGTCATAGAGATGGTGATGGGATGCGAGAGCGAACAGTGATGTGGGAAAGGGAGCTTCATCTGAGTTTCATCTTGTTTTCTAACTCAGAAATAACACATATAGCACGCTCCATTACTGGACTGCTGCTGATACTGACCTTCTCCCTCACAATTAGCACATCTTAACAATCACTGAAGGAACACAGGGATAATTTTGGAAGCAGCTGATGGAAGCACCATCCAACCAGTCACCCAAGACAGATCTCCGATGGAGATCAGTGCCAGACACTGCTGGGGATCTGGGCCACAGGCCCTCCTATGTGTCTTGTCCCATCAGACACCCGTTCAGACGTGCTACCACCCAGCTGCTGTCACAGCCCCTGCCATCCCCGTCAAAAAGGTCTGGAAGAGAAGGTGGAAAGAGGCTCTGCCCCACCAGAGAAAACTCACACAGGCCATTGAGTCAGACGGTGTTTTAAGCACAGCTCTTGTCCCTGCCTTTTGTGCTGAAACAAAAAAAGATATAGACCTTGATCTAGCAAACACAAAGACCACCTTATTCCTCTCATCTGAAACGAGAACAAAAACTGAAGCTTTGAGAAATTTCTCCAGGAGTTTCCATAAGAGCAAAATTTCATCCTACCTAGCACTGGCCCATCAGACACCACTGCAGAGCCAGGAGACGGCACTGTGGCATTGGAGCAGGCTGCCCAAGGACGTGGTGGAGTCCCCATCCCTGGAGGTGTTTAAAAAATGTGTAGATGTGGCACTTCAGGATATGGTTTAGTAGGAATGGTGGTGTTGGGTGGATGGTTGGACTTGATGATCTTAGAGGTCTTTTCCAACCTATGATTCTACAATTCTATGAAAGCTTCTCCTACCACCCCTGCCAGCAGGTCCCTGGCAGAAGGGACCTGGCCAAGTCAAAGCGCAGGACCATCATCTGCTGTACCTGGGCCAACCTGACATCCCACCTGCCAAATGCTTGGCTTCATGCAATTTGGTGAAATGACTAACCCTGCTGAAGTCAGCGTTCTGGCGAAGAAAAATACAACTTTTGGCAAGGGTTTGTTGGATTCTCCCTATTGCCAGTTGCAAAATTCCACGTTTACCTCCAAGCGAAGTCTGCAACCCAGTATTTCGCTGTCAACGGCATGAACACGTACAAATTGTTTCAGTAGGAAGATTGTGGTATCCTTCTAGCCTTCCTCAGGGTGACATCTTTAGCGCATGCACGTACATCTGACCAGGGGACTTGAGACTACCTGGGCTCCCAGGTCCAGATGCTCACCCTGGTCGTCCCCTAACTCCAAACCCAAAGGCAGGCATGAACACCCTGGCTCTGCCTCCCAGGGAAAGGGGTGCCAGGGCAGGAGGTCGGCGTGTCGCACCGGCCAGCCCTCGGACCCCGAGCACCACGCAGCGGGTGGCCACACCTCAGTGGAGACGCGACCATCGCTGTCGTGCGGAGATGGTGACACCAGAGGTCCTGCCCAAACGAGCTTACAGCCTGACGGGGGAGAGCTCACAATTTGGCACGGCGCGCACATAAGGCGTACTTCTTCGTCGCGACGTTTTGCTTCGCATCTCGCACCGCTAAGCACAAAAGCCAATGGTAAAATAAATCACCCGGACGCAGTATTGATTCTTGAATGACGATTACACAAAAAAAAGCAAATGCCTCGGTGTGTTACATAAATAATTCCCCTCCGGCATCTATTATATACTTTGCATCCATCCCTTTAATTTCACTGACGCAGTTTCTCTTGAGGAAAGACATCCGAATTTTCCCCTCAGCGTATTCCACTCACTTTACGCAGTGGAGTACGTGCAAAGGCAGGGCAGAAGCAGAGGCAAGGGAGGGAAATCGATTGCTGCCAGCCCGGCAGGGAAACGTTAACCTTGCAGACGAGGGGGGACAAACAGCAGAGTCATCTGCAACACGCGAACCAGCTTCTCCACACCCGTGGCAAGGGAAAGGAAACGCCCTTCAGAAATTGTCACCACTGTCACCGCTATAAAGGGGTTGTCTTTAGCGGGACCCTGTGGACAAGAAGGAGTTTAAAAAGAAAACAAACTCTAAGATTCAACGTGTCAGCAAAGCAGTTTTTGAGACAGCAAGCGACGCTGGGTGGTCCGTGTTCGCGCAACACAGCAGCGGACTGCTCATCAGTCCCCAAATGACCCCAACGAGATCGTTTTCATCGACGCTAAAGCTGCCGCCGCTTCGCCACCCGCATTTCTCCGGCGCTCCCAACAGACTTCACACCCCGGCGAGACCCATCGAACGGGGTTCGTTTGACGCTGGACCGCAGTGCCGGGTCTGTTTCTGAAATGAATTAATTCCATTTCTGAGGCGAGTTTGGAGAGGTTTGGCTCGGCTCGACCCGGCCGGCGCGTCAGAGCGCGCAGACTCGCACCCGCTGTCCCGCCGGGTCACAGCACCCACCGGCAGCGCCGGGGACCACCGGCAGCCTCCAAGCCCCGCTCCCAGCCCCTCCGGGGAGCTGGGCGACACACGCGCGGCTCTGCACCCGCTCCAACTGCGAGCACGGGAGGCGGGGAAACAATACCAATAATAATAATAATAACAACAACAACAACGGTGGTAATAATAATAATAATAATAATAATAATAATAATAATAGCGGTTATAAAGTATGTTAATAGATACTTAATTATAATTATCAGAGGGTAGTTACCAGCGAGGCGCGGCGCTGACAACAGGCGATGCCGGGCAGCCGGGGGGCGGGCGGGAGCGCGCG
>Ga0065711_1001074_pt1 | contig 56983 bp, 40 predicted proteins | sample Hoacrofraction12_FD_59098 | JGI IMG/M metagenome (GOLD analysis project Ga0065711, IMG submission 59098) | Hoatzin crop microbial communities from Cojedes, Venezuela - Epithelial fraction 12 v2 (version 2) | ecosystem: Host-associated > Birds > Digestive system > Esophagus > Crop | place...
AAGGTCCTGTGCAGCCTGCTGTAGGTGACCCTGCTTCGGCGGGGGGGTTGGACTAGATGACCCACAGAGGTCCCTTCCAACCCCTACTATTCTGTGATTCTGTGATTATGGAGCCAGGCACATGCGGGATCTCTCCTCCAAACACGTGCACCAAACACCTTATTTCAGGTTAAATACAATCATAGCATACATATTCATTATATTTCTGAGAAATGCTTAGCATATTCATGACTCTTCGAGGAACTAATTAGCATATATATATATGGGTATCACCCTGTTCAAAGTTGGGTTCATACTGTCCAACAAAGGACAGAAAAGCGTGGCAGAGCGAGGTACGTTTAAGAATGATGCTTAAGTGCTGAAGCCATATTGATTTAAACAAATGCAAAGCAGTGGCCAATATTTATTTTGCAAAAGAAGTAGTTTTGTCAATACCAAAGCTTCTTAAAAAATTAAAAAATGTGCAGGATATTTTCTACAGTGTCTTATAATTTCATAGGTCTCAGATTGATGCTTCTTAGAGAGCAGTAATAAGCTCAGATCCTTTGTACCACAAACTGCATCAATAGAGTAGAACTCAAGTCTTGATTTGGGTCATTATATGTTGGTTTGAAGCTCCCTGTGCCACTGCTGAGGGGACATCATATATAGCCTGCTCAGCATGGAAGATGTCTTTCCAGTTATTACTAGAGATAAACAAAAGTTGGTCTTTGTGGTGTGATTGATTGGAAACAAACTTCATGTATTTTGTGAAAGGTGGAACCCACTTAATTTGGGAACAAATCTTGTTCCAACTCAGAAGTTCCTAGCTGGATTGAAGACATTGTTACTTCAGGAAGGTAGGGCCTGGGATGCTGGTGAGAGGTGTCTGCAGTGGTGCAGGTCATGGATGTTGTCCTGTGAAGGTGCGCTTGGACAAGGGTGCAAGGTGGCTGCAGTCCCATGCCCATGGTGCTTTCCCATCCCCAAGAAGCTATCAGGGTGCTATGGTTAGTGTTGTGTGTGGTGGGGCTGATCTGCTGCAGCCAGCTCAGGGCTGGGATCCGTGTGCGGAGCTGTGCATGAGACGAGCTATGAGAACATGGCAACTAAAATTGTGGGAGGCTGGCAGAGCCCTTTTGAAACGACCCAAGAAGGCTGCATTTACCAGAAACTTGGCTTTTTAACAGATGCAGGTGTCAGTTTTTTAGTCCCCTTTTTCATATGCTGGTGTTGAACAAATGGAATACCACAAACTGCAATGACACAACTGCTAATTCACTCTGGAGCAGGAGAACCTGTGGTCCTCTCCACGCACGTGGTTAGTCCATGAGAGACTGAGGAGGTCTCTTCCTACAAGAAGAGTCTGGCCCTGTGATTTCCTCAGGCAGACACAAACACAAGTGATGAGTTCAGTGGGCTTTAGTAGGGGAGTAACGACCCAGTTTTGGGTCATATTAGCTGCTTTTTCTTAAGGAAAGAAGGCATAGGGTGTTCTCAATCTGCAGAAAATCCCATTGGAGGGCTATTTGTCAATGACATGGGAAGAGCTGCTAGAGATGACAGGTATTCATTGCCTTCATCTATCAGTGAAGACTGAACAACAAAGTAATGGGCTTAAATGGAAGCAGAGATAAATTTGGGTAAACAGCAGAGGAGAATAAAATGTAAGAGCAGTTCTGCAATATTTCAGGCTGGCAGGGGAGATAAAGGAAGCTGCTTCTGGCAGCACCTTGGTGGGTGCAGGGGAACCTCCTGAGTCCCCATGACTGAGGTTGGGCCTGAATTGCCCAAACGCTCTTTTTTATGTGTCCCATTAGAAATGTTAGAGATAAGTTTGGCAAGGTGCTGAGTACTTGTGAGCCGCTTCCACCCAGTTGTCTTAATGGGCTGAAGGGCACTTCTAGAGCATGAATCTATCTGGTGGGATGGCAGCCCTGCCTTGGCAGTTTGGTGGGACAGGAGGTACCTAGCTGAAGTGTGCCAAGCCGCTTGTTCAAAGTCATGGGCTGTGTTGGAAATTTTAATGAAGTTTTTGAGAGAAGATTGAGGATGAAGTATTCCCCTTTCCCTGAGCTCTGAGGATATCAAAAGAGGAAAAAATTCAATCTGATATTTGGCTCCTGAAAAATGAAATGAAGAATGTGCTTTATTCAGTTTTGTTTAACTTTTTGCTACAAGCTCTCCTTTATAAATTTTCGGTTTGAGTCAACGTTTTATATTATATGAAGCCTCCAGTTACAGCTTCAAAACAAAATCACATTTTTTCACTTTGGAAATGCCAAAATAAAGCACACTGACTACTTTTCCCTTTTCTATTCCTCCAAACATCTCAATTTTTGACCAGGCAAAAGTCAAAACCACTTGTCTAAGTGAACAGCTTACAGATTTATTTCATTGATATTTTCTGTTCTAAAATATTTATTCAGAAGATTCCTTACAAGCCAGTCAGAAGTCTGTGCTGTATTTCTGTGCAAGGGCAAAACTCATTGAAGACTCAGATAAAAGATATTTCCCTATCCCTGGAGAGGGGTTGGTTAACTCGCATCCACTGGCAGAGAAGGACAGTCCTGATGGCCACAGCAGCATCCTTCCCACTCTGGATGACCATCTATTCTCCATGCAGAAGCCATCTTAGCACAGTTAAATACGTGGTGAACACCGTGTTCCACACGTTGCTCTATGTTCTGTAGCCACACACAGATTATTCAAATTAGCATTATGAAAGGAACTTAATTTTCATGGAATACATTAGGTTGGTTTACTCTGGCAAAGCAAACGTTTAAAATGAGACATGAAATGTCCCTCAGATATGTCTGATGCAATTAAAAGTTCTAATAAAAATCTAGTTATTTATATAGGAGGAACTGCTAATATTTAAGTAATTTTTAAATTAATTATCTGGTACCCATTTTATGTGTGTTCTTGAGAGGCTGATGGCATTTATTTTCTACCTCCTTTCACTTGAAGAAAAAGAATAAAACCCCAGAAGCCAAGTTCTAATGGCATTTGAATGGGCATCCAGCCAGCTTCCCGCGAAACAGCGCTTGGGACATCTGTTCCTTATACCATGCAGTTCAAGGCACACCATCTTAATGAAAGCAAGAAGACAGGTTCTCTGCCTACTTTCATTGAGATATATGAAGAATATTCTTTTAATTGGAACACAGTTTCATTGTGTATGAGGCCTTTGTCTTAATAATATATACGAACCTGAATTTGGGACAGTATCTTTTCCTTCCAACTCCTGTGATCTCAAATGGTCTTTGAGGGCTGTCTGTTGCTGTCAGTGCTTTCATCTTTATGGCTCTTTCCTGGGCTGAGCAGGGTAACAACCTTTCTTTGTGAGAGCAACTGGACTTCTTTGTTTGCTGGCGTAATCCTGCTGAATGTGTGAAAAGCCTCTGGAAATGGACAGTACATAAAGGATAGGTCAACTGTACTGACCAGGTTAAAATAGCCCAGCATATCTAGGATATTGTTTGGGGCTTTCCAGCCAGAAACACAAAAAGATTAAAACTGGGGAAGCCTCTGGATGTCTCCCGTTCAACATCCTACTTGGAGCTGGGTTATATTCAGTTGCACAGAGCCTTGTCTAGTTGTTTCACATGTCTCCAGGAACGAGCTATTCCATAGCTCCATAACCTTTCTGGTTCCAGTGGTGCACTGCTCTCATTGTAGACAATTTTCTTTATATCCAGTCATAATGCCTTTGAGGATTATGTCTAATGCCTCTTGTCCTTTCACGGTGTTCCTCTGAGGAGAGTCTGTCTCTGACAACGTCAGCTTTCCCTTCTTTGAGCTAAGCAAACCCAGTTCCCTCAGTTTCTTCTCATATATGTTGCATCATGCCTCTTAACCATCATAGCAGCCTTCCTTACTCCCATCAGCATCTTAAACCTGCCCATCTCATGGTGCACTGAGGCTGCTGTTGCCTATTCTGTCCTCCGTTAGTTCTTCCTTGTTCATGTGCGGCACAAATGTCTTGCTCCAGAACAAATCACCTGGTATAAATTAGTTTAGCTCCTCTGACTTGCTACTGTTGAAATCAGCTGAGCATATGGACCACATTTTATATATGGCATGCCTTGCCTTACTCTTCCATTTCTGTAAATAAGTTATCACAGACCCATAGCCAAGTATGCCTCCAGATTTTAAAAAATATGTGAGTCAGCTGATAAACTGCTGCAATATAACAGGGAACAAGATACTCATGGCCAAAGGGTTTAGGACTGGCACATGCTAAAAGTAGTATCATCAATAAGCAGGGTCAGGTGTAAATCTACTGGTGGCTGAAAATGGTGAGATGTAATGAAGGAAAAATAGACAGAAATATGCAATGTCTTAATTTTTTTCTCTTCTGCCCATGAAATGAAAGAGCATGTCCATTCCATGCAGTTGCAGATGGCATAGAAAATGTGCCTTTTGCAGTAGAGAAAGAGATTTTAAAGCATTTGTTAAGTTTTCTTTTTCACATCAGCAGACCATGTGTCCAGTCCTACTCTACCACAGCTCGTCCTCTTCTCTATCTCTAAATTTTCTATTTAAGGTTAACCAGAATTTTTTTCCTGACAAAAAAGGAGATATCTTGTTTTTGAGGTTGGTTGAGGGATTTTCCTCCCACATTTTTAAATTCTTATAATAAAGCTTATAATCTTTTAAAACTGTTTTAAAACAAGATGAAATATTCATTTGGAAGCATGATAACAAAGGGCTTCAACTTCAAAGTTATTTCTAGATTTGAGTGCAGAAATAACTCTGAGAATTTACAAATTCTTGAGAAAGTCTTGACTGACCCAAACTGCTTTTTTAATAGAGGAAGACATCTGCTTCCTAAAACTTCTTTGGCAGTCCGTTACCAATGTCAGATGCATGCCCTTCTGCCTGCGTGCTCCCCAGCTCTGCAATACGCCGCAGGAGATGCTCTGCCATGCTTGAAAGCCATGACTCTGGCCGTTGCCACCATGGTCTGCAGCCGAGTCCCAGGGAGCTTGGGAACTGGCAGTGGTCTTGCTGCTGTAACATAGAGCACAATGGGATTGTTCCTGTGCTCCATTAGGGTGTATAGGTGGAAAGAGAGATTTGGAGACATGTGGGTGCTTCCAAGTGGAACTCACTAATTCTGGGTATTATCACCTTGCTGCCTAATGAATGCTTTGAATAGTCTGTCACAAGCTTTCTGTGCAAGACAAATTCGCTGTAGGGAATGAATGATGATGCCCATTTTGTTTCATTATTAGCAGTAATATGCTCCATTTTTCAGTGGGGGGAAAAATTAGGAAAGGGGAACTGCTTATAGATAGACTTGTTAATTGCAGAGGGTTTTAGACCTCTGTGGTAGTGAGAAAGTGTTAGAAATATAAGCTTGCCTTGCTTAGTGTGCTTCCCAACAGTAGGACTGCTATAACACAGCTCTTAATGCTGAGTATCTACACTGAGGTGTGTTTGTCTCATCTGGAGATGGTATCAGAGTAGCACTGTCCTTGACTCCAGTTGTTTGCAGACCAATGCCCAGGTTGGACTTCATTTGCTGTAGGTGTCTGACATCCTCCCATGAAATCACATATAGGCACTGGCTTAGGTGGTACTTCAGCACACACTTTGATATTTTACTCAATAAGGTGCTTAAAGGCATGAAAAGGGGCTGGGGGTAGGTTTCTTTTCACTAGACTTGAGGTGCATCCCTTTTTAGTGGCTCACCAAGGGGAGTCATCCAGTCTTCCTTGGGAGTCAAGGAAGATAAAAGAGCATTTATGTGAACCTGGGATTCATGAATCCCTGTTTGGAGACAGCCCTGAGACCAGCTTAGCCAAGGCAGCTGTTAGATATCTTAAGCTAAGTGGCTTTCTCTCTCCTGTGCTTTTTCTTGGGTTTCACTTCTGAAAAGGCATCCACCTCTGAACTTTGAGCAAATCCACCACAAGTTCAGGTCAAACATAACCAGTCTTCTGTTGCATTTTCCCTTAGAGATTGTGCAACTCCTGGGACTTTGGTTCAGACTTTGTATTCTGAACCACTGGTTGCAAGGAAAGAATCAAGCCACTGTTTCAATTCTTTTTTTTCCCTCTCCTTTCTCTCCATGTTTGCTGTAAATGTTTTGTTTGGTTTTTTTTCTTTTGGAAAGGAATCCAAACATGCTTCTGTCTCCTCCCCTCTGCAATAATTCACAGGCTGTACATGAGGGAGGTTCCTGGGAAGCATCTTGTGGCTGAGTTAGATCTATGCGTTACCTGGCATATGCACATCTAACCAGTCTCCTCAGGGTGGGAGGTTGATGTTGAGCTGAACTCTAGTCTCTCTCGTCGTACCAGGTTTAACATTAGCTTGGCCTGAGGAGCTATAGGATTTTGAATAGGCCGTTTCAGCAAAAACTGCTTTATCCTTCAGGGCTGATGTTAAATCAGCAGTGGTCCATCTCCCAGGGAAGCAGAGGCTGGAAGATGGCACAGCACGAAGGACTGTTCCTCCTGCAACTGTTACGTGAAGACCCCTTTGTGCTGTTCTTGCTCCAATGTGATGCGTCAGACATAAAACTGCGTAAATGATCTAGAAAATGAATCAGCTAGAGGATGATGTCCGTAACAGTTGGCTGGAAAATAGGAATGCTCCACTGCATGCTCTGTCACTCAGTCTTTCCTCTGTGCTTTGCTCATTAACAGGTTTCCTCTGGGCTAGTTTGAACACCTGAAAGCCCTTGAGAAGTTTGAAGCAGGCTTTTTAAAATAAATGAGTATGTTAAAAAGGCACAAGAAATGCTTCATGAATGTAGAAGGGGCAGTCTGACCTTATGACCAGGGAAGTGGAAAAAACGTTCTTGTTTGAGGGCAGTTGTGTGGGAAGAGACCTTGAATGAAGCATTTCCATGGTGTCTGTGCCTGTTTCTTCCCTCTTTCCATATCCTGAGCTCGCTGGGACAGGGTCTAGTTTGCTCTTTGTAAGCTGAAGCACAAGACGTCCTGCAACATCTGGATACTCTTGTCCTGCAAGTCTCACTGAAAACAAAACGGTGCTAACGCCTTGGTGTTCAGTCTGTCAGTGCAAACAGCCCTCTCTTCTTTGAGCCCCTACTGTTAGAAATGTAGCAAAATCCTGACTGTATATTAATGTGTATGCTCATGGGAAATGTCTTTCAATGAGATACAGGGTTTAGTTGGAATCAAGCAATAAAGTAAGCAATTGGCAAGAAGTGGCTGCAATGCTTTAATCAATAAGATTGCAGTAAAATTGAGTATTGAAAGATCTTGTCCTCTTCTGTGCTGTCTAGTGCTGATTCTGAATGAGGAGCAGTGCTCTGATGCTGGAGTGGAGCAGTATCTCTTCCTGATTTTCTTCATTCCCTTGACAGCAGGGATCACAGGGGCAGACACAGTCAAGTTAATTAGCATCCTGCTGGCCGTGATCGCTGTCTGTATACTCTTTTAGCATATGGCAAATGCAAGAAAGTGTGACTAGTCTCAAATCTTTTTCAGGGTGAACTAAACTAAGTTGTGCTCTTGCGTTTGCCATGGGCAAAGATGTGCATGTGCAGTTACCACAGCCCAGCTGGCCCACGGAAGGCTGTTGAGATGTACTAGCTTGAGTGCACGTATGAGCCCTTAGCATCATAAGGCAGTGATCAGACAGGCTGGTGGGTGTCCTGAGGCTTCTGGGAGGCAGCCAAGTTGAGTACTTCTTCAAATTTGCTTTCAACATTGGCCCCACGGCTGCAGACCTTTCGTGTAGCTGGAAGCAGGACTTTTGATTCTAGTTCAGTATCTTTTGTAAAAGTCAGGAGTGGGTTGGGCTGGCCCTGGGGCGAAATGCAGCAGCGGCCACGCAGGGTGATGTCTCCATAACCTTTGCTTTTCTTTTCCTTCCACAGCCCTTTTCAATCTAATTCCTGTGGGTCTTCGTGTGGTGGCAATTCAAGGGGTGAAGGCAGGTCTGTACGTTGCCATGAACGCTGAGGGATATCTCTACAGCTCAGTAAGTACTTTGCGCTGTTGGGTTCTTGGAGTGGTTTGATTTTGTAGGTGGGAGGGAGGGAAACTGCATTGGGACTTGCAGCTTTTTCAGAAAATGTTCACGTATCAGCAAACATTTAAAAGCAGGAACGGGGGGAGCTGCTGCAAGGCCATGCAATATTCACTTCAAAGCGTCTCCACGGAGATTCGTGGCAATATTTCCTGACCTGTGAAGATACACTTTGCATTACTTTGAGTAGTTACTTAATGTAGGTCACGTTGTAGAGGAGGCTGTGTAGTTGGCTGCTTATATTCTGATTTCACATTTGTGAAATGGCATGGACTGAATGAAATTGCTTCTGAACTGTGCCGGGATAACTGATCATAGGTGGTGCCCCAGTGGGTCATACTTTGCTTTTGACTGCAGTGTAAATCCACAGCAATACGCTGACTTCATTAAAATGGTTCTGGACTATTCTGTTGGCAGAGTGCTTCAGTGGAGCAGAATTTCCCTGTATTTGTGTGGTCTTTTTAATGCACGTAAAAGATAAGTGAGGCATTTCTTACTGACTAATTCCCCTATAACTTTCTTAGATGGCATGAAAGGGCATGAGGTTATTCATAAGATTCTCATTTGAAATAAGTAATTGATTTTCACAGTGAATAATTGATTCAGTGATTTATTAAATATGGCAGCCCTTTGCCAGAATTTTTTATGCTTCAAATAACTTTGTGCTAGTTCTACATACTAAAAAGTAATGGTTAATAATACCCTTCTCACTTCTACAGTTATGATATCTTAAAAGTGTATAGCTGAGATTCTAATCTCATCTGTCTTTGTGTAAATTTACAGTGCAGCGATTCTGCTCTTGTCTAGTCATTTACTTTGCTTTAAAAGCATATGTGAGGTTGGAGATAAGACCACTGAAAGGACAACAATCTGAGTTGCTCCTACGCAATGTTTCCTAGCCCTTGCCATCCGTCTTCATTCCCAGTCAGTTTTAAACCAGTCACATGGTTGGGATTTCCCCCTTTCCCTTGAGAGGTAACAAAGGTCTGTCTCCCCAGTGGCTCAGGGTAGAAAACAGCAAGTGGGTGTGTTAGTATGCATGGCGAGATCGGTCTCAGAACTGGCTGCTTGTCAAGAAGAGACAGAGATCAATCTGGATCTCTGTGGATGCCAGACGCTTCCTGTTCTTTCATAGCCCAGTAAACATAAATGACTCCTTCTAAACAAATTACATTGGTTTACTAACAATGAAAACCTCCTCTTGTAAAGCTATCGGAGTCCTAAAGGTAATACCAAGCGTGGTGTGGCAATATTGTGCATGCTTCCCCTTAGGCACATAGTCAGAGAGGTCAGGACTGACATTTTGCCCTGTGTTTGAGCAGTGTTGGGCATAAGGGGGTTCTGGCCTGGTGCTGAGGCTCCTTGTACCACCGGTGCCCTGTAAATGAGGACTGTAGGAAAGTAGTGTGTGTCATAGAGCCCCATCCAACCTGGGTGGGTCTTTTTGGAGCGATGAGGGATAGCATTTTCTGAACAAATAGTACAAGGGAGGGAAATGTGTGGGGCTCAGGCAGAAGAAATGGAGTGTTAGAAACATGACGTTTGACAGCTGAGAGATTAGAGATAATGCAGAAGAAAAGAATTTCTTGCTAGCAGTAGTGTGATGATGCAAAGGGTGGGAGGGATGTACCGAGAGATGGTGGGCAGTAGGAAGACCATGTGTCCAGGAAACATATCTGCTAGTCACATGAAGTTTCGTAACAGGCACCAGATCATACATGTATTCAAATGAGGGTGGTTTAATGGGGCCTGCTTATTCCCAGGAAGTGTGCCTATCTTAACTAGGAAGGTTAATCAGGGAAGGCTAAAGATGCACTATGATGGCCAATGCAGTGGTTAATGAAGTGGACCTCATTACATGCCATGGCTTGATGGCATTCAGGTCTGAACTACTCGGAGAGTTACTGTTCATTTCATCTACATGATGCAAGGTTTCTCCTTGCAGTAAATGGATGCTACTGGCCCATCTCTAATCCAGGGAGGTGGAGCTTGCTGAACCCAATTTTCTTCTTGTATTCACTGGTGACTATGTCTCAGTCTTACAGCAGTAAATCAATGAATTCACTGTGTTTTGGAGTAGACCCCAAGGCAAGAAAAAAGAAAATGTGGATAAAGTCTGTAAGGAGCAGGGAGCGTGGGTCAAGCCAATCATAGCATCAAAGACATGGGATGAGACCAGGGTCCTGTAAGAAAACTGGGTACGACTGAGAAGAGCTCAGATTGACCACACACTCTCTCTTGGCTGCTGCAGTTTTCTTTGTGGGGCCAGGATGCCACTCCAAGACAACATTTGGCACGGCTGTGTCAGTCTCAAAGACTGCTGGAGAATTGCTTTGGCAGGACTTGACAGTCTGTTCCTCCCTGGGTGAGCAGGGCCCCTGGCTATGCTGCCTGGACCTGATTGTTGCCCACACCAAAGGACATGTTGTCCCTGTTCCTTTGCTTAGCAGACCCTAAACTACAGCTGTACTTGGTCTCAGGCCAGTTTCCTTTGGTGTTGTGCATGTACCCATTTTTCACTAGCCTTTTCTGAGGGATTTCTGAAAAACATGGGTCAATATTGTTCGTTCGCGGAGATCCATTGATAAATGAACTTCTGCTGCTTGGCTGCCTCCCCTGCTGTCTGTCCCAGGCCTAGCCCTGCTAGGATTTCTTATAATGCCCTCAACCCCAGGACTGTTTTCAGCTAAAATGTAGCTATCCAGGGAAATGTTTCTTGGGGTGTTTTTTTTTCTCCTCTTGAGCCCAGATTGTGGCTGTAACTGAACACACAATCACTGTGGCTTTGTTTTGTTTTTGTTTGATATTGTTTTTGGTGATATTTAATCTGTGTGCGTCAGCTGAGACCTTGGCTGATATTCTCTGTCCTGGATCAAACCAGAGGCTATTATCAGCCTGGTCTCAGAGGGGGTTTGTGCCAGCTCCTTCTGAGTTTGGGCCAATGGGCTCTTGAATGAATGTGTTTAGAATAACCAGCCCTTGGAAGAAGTCTTCCTGGTGTCAATCAGCACAAAAGCAGGCCTGAGTCCTGGGGGCTGGGGTCCTCTAAAAACAAATTTGGTGAAAAAGGTCTTTGCATAAACATGCAAGACCCTCTTATGTGCTCCGCCACATTGATACCTGTAGCAATTATTTTCCTCATCTCTTCTGTTTGGTTAGGGATGAGTGGGGGACAGCGTGGGGTTGTGTTGCTGGGCTGAAGCCAACCACAGATCCCTAGCCAGCTTTGGATGTCTAAATGCATTAGATGCCACAGCCTGTTTGCCTGGGAAGCAGCTGTTTGACACTTGTGCATTGTTTACTTATACTAGAGAACTGATTTTTTGTTTTGTTTTGTTTTTTTTCCAGACTAGCTTATTGCTACCTCTGAGGTCTGCTGGGGAATTAGGTGCTTAGTAGGCAAGAAAATCAGGTCTTGGTCTGAGGCACTTTTTGTAGCATGCAAAACACTGTCTTCATAGCAAGCTTGCAGAGTCATTGGTGTGGTCCCATCTGATTTCTTGTAATGTAGAGCAGCTGTAAATTTCCTGATGGTGCATGAAGGTTTTTATCAGCACCTGTTCTGGGGAAGTGACATGACTCTCCTGAGGATCCACTGTTAGCATTTTATGCCAAAGTAAAAACATACAGAATGAATGAAGAGTAGTGGTTATTACTTGTACTGTCTTAGTACTTGGGAAGCTGAGACCAAAGGCTGGTTGTTGCAGAGGAGAGGGAAACACAGAATATAGAGGTACGTCCTGCTCCAGTGACTTTACAGCCTCATCGTAATGGGAGAAGACACAGAACATGCTCTCCTGTCTCCTTCTGGAGTTAATAGTTCGACTACCAAATTAATTCCTACTCCCATATAACCTTTCTCTGAAGTTTCTCGCCTCGGCTCCCAGCCTTCTCTCCGTTACCCTGCTGCAAAAAACTCATAGGAGCATGGGGAAGGGTGTGCCTGTGAAGTGTTTTGCCTGAGAGGCAAACGTGGTTCTCCTGGAACAGATGCTCACCATGGGGGCTGTAGAGCCTCCACAGGCCCACTCAGATCACTTCATGATATGTATATTTCAGTGGCATTACAGCTGGGACTGGTTTTGCCCCAAGTGCATAACACTTCTCTGCTAAAATGTGCTGCTCTTGGATATTCCTTGTTGTTAAACTCAGTTCTAATTATTTTTGAAATGGCAAATCGTGATACATAATTTATTGGAAAAGCTGAGAAAACCCTAGCAGAGGTACAAAATACAGAGGAAAAAAATGGGTCGCTTACAAGAGTTTGGTATGGTTTTACAGTATAAACCTGAGAGTTTGAAATGCTGAAATTAGAGCTTGAATCACTTCAAAGATTCCTGCTAATAAGGGAATGATTATGCACAATAAAAAGAAATCTAAACAGCATTAGAATAACCCAAGTCATATTAAGAGCTCAGTGTGTCTTTGTACTTTCTTTTTCTCTGCTTTTTTTTTCTGCTCTATCATTTTGCATAATAAACATGTCTTGCATAATAATAAACAAGCATCTGGGGAAGTATGTACATCATCTGTATCTTTTAATCTGCTTGCAATGCTGGAACTATTTTGCTACAACTCCTCTAGGGTTGCTGCACTCTCATTTGCATCATCTCAAGGTCAGGGCTGGTGTCAATAATGCTGCATTCTCTACCCTAATAGGCTTGGGGTGTTAAACCTGCTCCTGCCGTTGCCATTTCTTTAGTTCCTATCTGACCTCCAGTGGTGCTAGTTGATTCGGTCAGCAGTGCAGGTAGGCCAGGCAGGTATCCTGGACATCTCCCTTTTGCAAACTTTGCAAGCAAGCACACTTGCTGGGGGGATTCCCGAGTTTATATGCCTCATTAGGGACCCAGGTCAGTGGAGAGAGAGAGATGTCTCCAAAGGCAAAGCACAGCAGGAGCCCAATGTAATGTGCTTTTAATTTTCCTCCAGAGTATCTACTTTTCTTCACTGGCTGTTTAAAGGGGCTCGCTGAATGAAGGCATTAACTGGGAGACGTAAAACTCCTCTTGTCCCCTGGCTTATTCATAAATATGGAGGGAACAAGATGGATGCTCAGTGAAGCGGCTGTGCTGAGGAGAGCCAGCCCCTGGGAGCAGATTCCTGCCTTGCATCGAATGTTCCTAAAATACAGCTCCTGGCGGGCACCCTGGCATGTCACCCTTGTGGCATGGAAACTTGTAAACACAGCTATCAATAGCAAAGTGGTCCCTTTTCTCTCGGTGAGGTGCTGCTGCCCACATTACTCTGCTTGGCTCGCAGGGGGCCTTCAAGGGTCCAGCTTTCCTTTCACTCCAGCAGAGCGAGCTCCCCTGCCCTATATATGACTGGTGCAAGTCAGACAGGACCAGTGCTGGCCCACACAGGCTCAGGGGATCTTCAGCATGTTGTAAGAGCTAGAAATGGGTACGACCTCACTTGGCAGGACCACTGGAACTGCTCGTCAGATGGGGAGAGCTGGGACAGTGCAATACTACGGCTTTGTTTTTGACAGGTTTCCCATCTGGCATCCTGTTGAGGAACGTGTCTTCCCTGAACTTTCCTAGCACAGCACCACAGCGGGACTCCCGTGGGTAGGGTGCTGTTCTGCAGCTTGGATCAATGTCTGGGATTAGTTAGGTCAGATTTAGCTTGTGCATGTTCAAGCAAGAGACTGTTCAGAGGACAGAATCAGTAACAGCAGGACCTAATCCTGTTTTTTCTAGCTAGCTGTTCCTTGTCTTATGTGATAGCAGTGTAAATTATAAAGTATGCCGCAATAAGAAGCGTCTGCTCTTAGCCTTGGTTGCGCGGCATATTTAGGAATGTGTTATGTTCCTCCTAATCCCAGCTGGAGGAGCAAGGATGGGACACTCTTTGAGCAGTGGTCTGTCAGTATTGGGATGCATTATCATTTTTTGCTGAAATTTAATTTTGGAAGAAAATCGGGGGGGAAAAATGCTCCAGTTACAGTTACAGATTCCCATTTTGAAAGAACTTCAGAGTGTTTTATCTTGCTTTACTGTTCCTAATAAAATCAAAACAAAATGTGTAGATTTAGGTCGAGCATTTTGATCCCACATGATTTGCTTGAAGTGTGGAAGAGGGAGGAGGGTAAAACCCCAGCGAGGAGGGGTTGCTCTAAATTCTGAGGAAGGCAAGAGTAGAAACTGCAGAGATGAATCGGTCATAGCTGCCATCTTCTGCACAGCATTCCTTCTGCTGATTTCCTTGAGGACAAACATACAGGTCTAACCTGAGATAAGCAAGCAGATGAAGTCTTTGGAGTGGGTACTAAGCAGTAGTATTGCGTAGAGCTTGCCCATTTTTCTTCTGTGTTATGTGTGATCAGTTAACCACTGTAGGGGAAATGATGAGGTTTAAAGCAGAATGGTTGATGGCGATACAACATTTCAGTTGGATTTTTGGAAGGAAACTCTAGGAGGTGTCCAGGCTGAGGACAGGACAGCATGCAGGAAAGCCCCTAGTTAGCAGAGATGTGTGAGTGGAGCACTCGTCCCAGCAAACACAAACCTAACACTGACTGCCGCGATGTCGCTCTGGAGAGACAGTTGCTGCAGAAGGCCCTTTCGTTGCCTTTCCTTTGCATCCTGCTGGTTGGGGGGATGCAGGAGGGACTGGTAATTGAGCTCCTCTCCTTGGGCTAATATTTTGCTTTTCCTCAAACTCTCTAGCCTGCTTTGCTTGTTTCTAATGCTGGTTGCCCAATATATTGTCCATAAATAGTGTCATTGTCTGTTTTCCACAAGTGAAATCTATCTAGACTAAACTCCAGTACATCAGGTGTGATTATTAACATTTAATTTTGTGGTGGAGGGAGGAAAAATATTGTCCTTCCTGGGTCCAGGACTCTGACGTGAAAAAAAAAGGAGGAAGGTTTTGAGAGAGGACATGTTTGGCTGAGGTCAGGTATGTGTTAATGAAGTGATTCAGATCTCCTTTCTGATAACACCGAAGTCAAATATAGAATGGATAAAACTAGTGAATGGCCTGCCTTTGACANAGACTGACTAATGACTCTGGAGGCGAAAGCAGGAGATACCACAGTCATAGGCTGAAAAACCCGAGCAGAAGCCTTACCGACTGTGTACATGTAATTATAACTGGAAGCCAAGTGACAGAAAAGTTTTAAAATTAGGAACATTGTTGAACTATAATGCAGTTTGCCAGGGGAAAGGGAAAGAGGTTCAAAATACCTCNGCTATTTCAAGCCAGACTGGCTGAATTGGTGGCGAATGTAGTGTGCTGTAGCGGGAAGGNCTGGATGGAAGCCTGAACCACCCTTGCCTTGCTTTTGCTGTGAAAGGGTACTATCCTGACTAAGCACTTGCAAAGCAAAAATAGTTTTCTTGAAGTCACTGAAACATGGGAGCGGAGTTCAGGTCTCACACCTTTTTTTGTTCCCATGAGTCCCAAGATAAAGGGCTGGCTTCTGGCACCTCCAGCTATGTGGTATGGTGCCTCAGAGGAGCCCCCTGAAATTGGTGGAGTCAATGTGCTCAGTGGGAGTTATGAACCTGGCTGAGGAGCTGAAATGCACTTGTACAAGATCCAGTTCAGCAAAGCACTGAAAATGCACCTTGATGCTTTACTGAATCAATGTTCCCTGGTCTCCCCTGCTGCTGGGACGCAGGCCCTGGGGTTTACCAGCCACTTTCAGTTGCCTCTTCTGGCATTTCTTTGGGAAGAGCTACTCCTTACTGCAAGGAAAGCTCCACATCTACCCGCCTTTTCTCGCTGTGAATTCATCTGTGAAGCTGCGAGCGGGGTGGAAGGGATCTGTTCATACTACTGGCAGCCAGTTACTGCTGTGATGTGTTGCATGCTGACAGCGTGCTTAGCTCCGCAGAGTGTGTGGGATGGCCGGTGTGCTTCTGCCAAGGAGCCTGCAATCTGTGCGCGAGCGGGGAGGAGCAGAGGGGCACCTTGCCAGCAGCACTGCCCGAAGGCATCCCGGCAGCGGAGCAGGCAGAACCCAGCTTTGGTCCTTCTCTGGGCCCTCCTGAACTGTGCCTGGTCCTTGTGTCTGGCCTTGGGTGCAGGGTACACTAAAGAAGCCATGCAAGATTTATCTTCTGCACATGCTGGCCAAGGCTGAGCGCAGTTCTGGCCTTGTGATGGAGGGTTAGAGGGCAGCTGAACAGCAGTCTGCATCAGAGGCAGAGCCCGTTCTTCCCCACCCACTGCATCTGCTGACACAGGGGCTGACTTTGTTTAAAGAATATGCCTGACCCTTGTGAAAGGCTGAAAACATCAGCCCTGAGGGGAACTGGCTGGTTGTTTATTACTGGGGTATTTAATTATATTATTCAACTTGTAAATTTTGAATGAATGAACTGGATAGGATTTGGACTTAAAATAACTCTTTAAAAATATTCATCTCTAAGACATTTTTTTCTCCATGTTAGTTTTTCCTCTGGAATGGTACAGGAGGTTCTAGGATGGGGTCCACACAGTTTTGAGATTCTGCAAGCCAGCACCGTGGGGGCAGGCAGGTTCTTTAGGGATGCTTGGCAGAACCATGACCCAACAGCATCATTGGTATGATCGAAACTTTATTTTAACCAGGACCCTTTGCAGAGCAGGTTGGTTTAACAAACATCCAAAACCCTCTGCAGAGCCAGGTCAGTTTAACCAATACCTATACCCCCAGCAGAGTGGCTCGCTTTACACATTAGCTGTCACTGGAGCCTGGAGCGGGCACACAAAGCTCACTATGTGCCTGGGGGCAGCAGTGGCTGGTGGGGGATCTATGGTCCCGGGGCTCGCAGCCCTGCCGCACCAGTGGCCACCACTGCTGCCCCGGTCTGCGTCCTGCCCAGGCAGTTGTGACCGCGTGGTGTTACAAGCAGGGCACCGCGTGTAAAGGGAAAGTGGGTATGTGATCAGCCTGCCCATGGCCAGCGGGGCAAGAGTAGGGGGCACAGTTGTGGATGTAGGACTACTAGAAATTTTGAAAATTCTGGTAGTAAAGTCATGGCGTCTTCTGTGTCATGAGGAGGAGATCTGTGCTTTGCTAGAGGCTGAGGCCAGACAGGGTCGTTCAGAGCAAAGTTTGAACCTGTGGCCTGGCCCTTGTTTTCCAAGCTTAAATGGAAGTTCCTGTGCTGCACCAGTAGTCATCTATAGACTTGTCGTAGGACTAGAAACCCAGGTAATTGTGGTTGGAGTGGTACCTGTTAGTCCCTTTATGGTGTATCATCCACATTTTTGCCTGCAATTAGGTTACATGCTGGATATTTTGTGGCTGATTTCTGTTGCTTACAGTTTTGCTGTTCTTCAGTTACACCTTCCAATGGCTTCTACTCTTGCCTTGTTGCTGTCTTTATTTTTCCTTTTCCTTAACATCAGTCTGTTTCAGACAACATGCCCAAACTAAATGATTCATCTCAGTGGGCGGACACTGCATAGACTTATGCCTGTGGCCTCCCCTACAGCTTTTTCTTGATTAAAAAGGAGACTCTTCCCTGCTGATGCACTACAGATCGCATCCTTTGTTGTGTGGAGGTGGCTACTCTTCTGTGGAAAAGCCTGACAAGCCCTAAAACTTTTCAATGAAATTAAATTAATTATTCCTCTCTGAAATAGATAAAACCCTTCCATGCACACACAAGTCACAGTTTAATTTGGTAGTTTGACATCTCAGCCATCAAGAAGGCAGTCAAGACTATGAGGGTGTCCTGCTGCCTCTGTCATACCAACAGCATCCAAGGTGCAGAGGAGCTGTGCTTGCAGAGCAATGGGAGGCTTTCGTGCAGCTTTTTTTTTATAGGTTAGCTGAATCCCAGAAAGTTGAAAGTATTTTAACATTCGCAATGTTCTCTCTAATCCCCCAAATACATACCTCAGCACCAGCCCCACGCTAAAAGCTTTCTGAAATGTGAATACCCTCTTGACTAAATGAGATACGGCATGAAGATGGTAAAACTTCCTATCTCCTCACCACTTTCCTCCTGAGATGATCAAAGCATTGACTTTTTTCTTTACAAGAAGCTTCCTTGGTCAGCTTGTCTGAAGGCTGCACATCAAATACATTATTGATAACAGCACTTGGGAGTTGCATGCACACATGCACAGGCTCCCAGATGCTGTGTGGACCACTGCAGAGGAACTACTGCAGCTGGACAAAGATTGTCTGCTTCTCTCTAAAGTCTCCGAGATAGAAATCAGCACGAATCTCCTGTATAGCCTTTTCTTTTCCACCACTAAATCATCGTAAGCATGAAATAGAAGAAGGGAAAATAGAACCTTGGGGATTTTGAACAAGGCTGTTAGGTGAGGAGGCACTGAGAAATGTAGCGTCCAACTTTCTAGGCATGTGCAAAGTGAGATGAGGAGCAAGATTCTGACATTCCCACAAGCGCAGTGGCCATGCTGGGCTATTGCTTCCCCCAGCACGAAACTCTCTAAAGCAAGCAGGAATCAAGAAGCGCAGTTCTTGGTATCCCTGCTTCAGTGTTCAAAATCCACACACTTGTGCCAGACATCATGTGCATTGTAAAGTGACTGTTCTCCACTTCTGGTGGGTTGAGGAGTCATCATTGTCCCATATTGCTCTAAGTTGATTCATGAGCACTGCACAGAGGTTCCCCCATTCCTCCTGACACTGGATAGTTACTGTTGATGGAGCTGAGGCAGCTAGTGAATTTTGAGTTTGGGACTGTGCTCAATACTGAGGAGAACCACCACCGTCTGCAATTGGGGGATACTAACTGTTTCCTGCAGCCCCCTCTTTTCTGCACTGTGTCTGTTCCCGTGCCAGGTAGATGGCTGCAGAGAAGTTCTTGCTTTCCAGTATGGCAGAGCAGACTGGCTGGAGGAAGGACCTTTGACAGGGATCCAGCCAGCTCAGGAGAAGGCTGCTGTGCAGGTGTGCAACCAGCCCAGTCCAGCTGGGTTCCATAATGTTGGTTGTTGCCTTTCAAGTTCTTAGAGGAACAAAAGCTCACAGCTGTTGTACTGGGTTCCATCTTCTTGCACCTTTTACTGCTGCTGTGGGCATTTTGGCTGGGCAAAACTCTTCCTTTTCCTTCCCCTGCCTCTACTGGTGTACTCTGGGGGCTGTAGCTGAACAGTGTGTTCAGTGATGCTCTCTGCCTTTCTTTGCTCCTGCCTGCCCATCTGCATCTGCACAGAGGCTTAGCAGGATCTTGTCCACAGGAGATGTCTATGGATGTCCTGCAGACACCTAGTGTGATAGGAAGGCATCTAAAATGCCACTGCCGTCCAATGCTTCTCAACATGTAGACCTGCCTGGGAACCGACCTGCCTTTTTTCTGTCTTTGCATGGAAAAAAACTGGAGACCTTGCGTAGAGACTTCCCTTCCTCCTCCTTTCCCCAGTCCTTGAGTGCAATGCAGTGCTTTGCCTTAGCAAGCAGTCTGAAGGCATTGAACCCGAAGGCAGACATGGTCTCCAGTTGGAGAGAGTTGCAGATTTCTGCAGAGGTTGCATCCATGAGCTTTTATTTAGGGAGAAAAAAAATATAAAGCACCTCTAAGAGCAGACTGCAGCTTGACCAACCCTGTCACGATACTCATGGTCCTTTTGCAATTGAGGTTGTTTCCGGTTTAAACTTTGTCACCTGATTTATGATCCACATTTACTGCCTGTAGCAGAATTTCTCTGTGGGTGCCGGCAAATCCCACCATACACTGTGGTGAGAAGGAAGGGAACAGAGAAATGGGAAGGACTCTATAAGTACTTGAGGTGAAATCAGAAGCAGGGTAGTCTGTTGATAACTGCCAGTGATGGGCTAGGAGGAGGAGCGAGAGCTTGTGCTGAACACCAGCTTTTGATGGGAGGCCAGGTCAGAGAGGTGCTGTGTCTCTTCAGTCTCTGATGGGAGCACCACACAAATACTGTCAGCATAATGCAGGACCCAGCCTGTGGCTCTCACATGTCTGGTAGATTCAGAGCTGTTAAAATGCAATTCTTTTGCTTAAAGCTGCATTCCACGATTGGTCTTCATGGATGTGCTAGTCTGAGGGTGCCTGGATCATCTGGATCATTGGCAGTGGGAGGAATTGACTTGGCTGGGGCTGCAGAGGCCAATGGTGTGGGCCCCGAAAAGAAGCTGTTATCACTTATCTGTGAGTTCCTCCTGGGCTCTCCCACGCTCTCAGATAGTTTTCCACTCATAGTGGGAAGCTTCATCACATAGTTAAGGAAATTGAGCACAGAGGAGTGATGTGACATGCCCAAGGTCATGCGTGGAGACTGGATTAAGCATTCTTTCATCCTGATCCTAATTCTTTGCCTTAATCACAAAATTTCCTTTGTATCACTGTGATTATTTGGGGAACTGGTGCATCAGCAGCAGCACAACTTCTTTGTGTGGTATCTTGTGTCTGAGCAAATCAGCTTGCTTTAAAGCTGCGTGCTGTGTAGGCAGGGCTTGCTTCTCCCTCTCTGCCTTCCCATTTAACTTCTTTTCTGGCTCCTCAGCGTTAATGTCCCTAGCAATCTTCATTGAGGATAATGGGAACAGGCAAAAGAACCACAGGAGAGTAGTACTCTGCCAGCCATTTCCCCTTGCACATCTTAATACCATATGTCAAGTGCCGTTGCCCAGGGCTCCACAGATATTTCTTTTTCAGCCACCCAAGGAGCTGGGGCTGTTTACAGTGTTGGCTTCACAAGATGGCAGGTGGAGTATTGGAAACAGCTCCTGAGAAGCTCATGGTTAGAGCAGCGCTCTGGAAAGAAGCACTTGTAATGTGCTGATGCCCCCAGGAGCTGAAGAGCCAGGTCTTGCAAGAAAACTATTTGCAGTAACAAAATCAGGCATGGATTTTCAGACAATCTAACGCCCTGCTTTTAGAGGTGTCAGGCACCATGTACATCCCCTTGCTCTCACTGAGGTTAACATAAGGGTGGCCCTTGTGGGTCCATTCAACTCAATGTCCAGCTCCAGTAGGTGCCACTCATAGTGACAGCTAAGAGAAACCAGTAACAGAGACAGTAGCATAGCGAGCTACCTGACTGCTGAGAAAACATCTCCTTAGGCTGTACAGAAATACCTGTTTTTTTCAGAGCTAGTCTGGGTACCAAAGACCATCTGGGTGGATTGCTAAGCAGTCTGTCCAGCATTCACAGTGCTTCAGCAGTGCTTTATAGCCCTGGTATGGTGCCATGCACTGTCTTCCTCTTTCCAGGGTATCTAGTGCTATCCAGGCATGACCAAGGACTTAATGAGAGCTGTGGGCCAAACTCTGCGCTGGTGGTTTTCTTGGTGGTGGACTGGGTGTGACTCAACAGAAAAAGTTGTTCCATACGTTTTTTTTAGTGGTGGAAGCATGGTGAAGCATCACATAGCAAGGCAACAGTGAAAGGAACAGTACGATTTCTGTGGTGTTGAGGGATATTTCAGTTTCTGGTGTCTCTGGTACTGGGTTATAACTAGAGCAACCAACTGGTGTTCATGTAGTCGGAAAACTAAGATGAGTGTGTTTACCCTGGCATTCCTGAGACTGTGATCTGCTCAGTCATTTGGGTAATGTCCAGTGAATGCGTTCATGCTCATACTACTACATATATAGGAAACAAACGACTTTCTGAGGCATCGCAATATGAATGTTCAATGAATTTTCTTTGTTAATAGTGTTTTAGGATTTTAGTGAATAAATGGTGATCTCTCAGAAATAGTCACTGTTTTGGAAGTTGGAAATTGTCACGTCTTTCTGTGCAGGCATAGCAAGACCAGCTTTTCCACTGGAAAGCTCAAAGCGGTTTCCAGAAAAAGAAGAGAATTATCCACTTTGTTACACAAGAAAACAGAGATGTAAGAAGAGGGAAAGATGTCTGTTGGTCACACTTCTCTTTCATTTGTAACTCCTTAGTTACAAAAGCAGGCAAAGCACCCAGATTCCCATAGCCTCAATTTCTTGCATGACGCTGGCTAATTTCAAGTGTTTTTTCAAATTTTTCTGCACCTCCGTGGAAGTGTTGGCCACTGGATTCCAAGCGTGAACGCCCCAAACTTTCTACTCTGCAACAATCTCTATTTTCGTAAGGAACTCTGAGAGATGATTTATTAAAGTCATTTAATTACAGTTTCTTGCATCTACAGGAGTTTCTTGCAGAGAAGTTCTTTGTGACAGTTTATTATTCAAATTGGGAAGGATGGAAGGAAGTCAGTTTCCTCCTTCAAAACTACTTTTTTTCACCTACTCTGTTGTCTTATCACTTTTTGCCTTGCCAGGATTATTTTAATCAGATTTCACATATGAAAAAAAAATAAAATAAAAATAATTCTCCTCTTTCAAGTATTTGGGAGGCTTAAGTAAATTAAGATGTGGATCAGATTCTTCTCACTGTTGCAGCTGTGAATACAGTGGAAGTGTGGTGTGGCTGTGGAAGGAATTCTGTCTGATGTCTGTCTTTTGCCTTCAGAGGGAGGCCAGAAGTGAGGATTGAAACCAGCTTTGTCCCTGGGTGTTGTTTGGTTAAAATTGTGTTTCTGGGTAGCAGCTGGGATGTAGACCTACAAGGTGTGTGGACGCAGCCCAAACCAACAGGGGCAAACGGCAGGGCAGAGATGCCTGCGTGGCTGCAGGCTGCACTGCAGGAAGCTGCTCCAGCAGCCAGCCCTGCCAGGCCAGTGCGTCGCCACCACCTCTTTCACTGAGCTGTTTCAAAGGGGAAGCAAATGTTGAATTGCTCGAGTGGTTTTGCGAATCTATCCTCGGCCTCATGCACCAAAATAACAGCCTGCAGCAAGGCCAGCACAGCTTCCCTGCATACAGCTTGTTTCTGATTTGGCAGCTGTTTGAGAACCTGATTTGCTGTACATGTTAAGACTGATAGCGCTCCTGTGGGGGCTGTGACCTTGACCATCCTTTTATTCTTCCTCAGTAAGCTCATTACAAGCTTCTAAGTCGTCTTTAGGGTTTTGCCATGAGCTACAATGGAAGTGTCTTCCTGTAAACACTGCCACAAGGAGGTAGATTCACCTTTCAGCATAAGGTCTGGGCTTGTGGACGTGTGGTGGAGGAAGGCCACTGTGATACCGATTCTGCCTCCTTGTATTACAGTCTAAGTGTTTCTACTGAGTTTAACAGAAAATAAGTGTCTTCCATAGGTGGGGTCTGCTTGATAGTGGCTGAAAGATGTGTGGATGAGTGTTTATATGCAGCCAGGAAAAAGACAATACACAGGGTCCTGACAGCAGTAGTCATTTTGGAGATCCCAGGCACGTGAAACTTGGCTTTAGTAATCATACAGGCCTGCAATCAAAATGTGAAAAAAATGTGAAGTGTCCCTCTTTGCACACAGAAGGCAATTCTTACATTTAGGGTGCTAGCAGGGCAGTTTGTAGGGTTCCCTCCTCTGCCACAAATGCCTTGCCTTGACCACAGGATTCACTTCAGTTACTTAAACCTAGACACTCCTCTCCCTCTGCAATGTGCCAGCACATCCTGCCTGGCCTCCAGAAGACCATGGATCTCCCTTGGGTCCTGTGTCCCACCTGCCAGCCCTGTACAGGTCTTGCATACCCCGGGACATCTTAGATGGCACTAGAAACTTATGTTTAGGTAACTGGACCAAGCCCTTAATTTCTCTGCCTCAGCTGCTCATCTATATGGTGGAGATAAGATTTTTTTCCTACTCCCACAGAGACAGTGTGGAGATAAGTGCATTCGTGATTGACAGGCACTCGGATGCTATGTTGAGGGCACTGTGTAAGAGCTTGAATAGATAAGAAAGTGACTACATGACAGCATGAGGTTTTTTTGCTTTGTTTTTTACCTCAAAATACTTTCTCCTTCATGTGTCCTTTTCCTATCAGGATGTTAGTGCTGTGAAAGAGAGATGAGCTCAGACGAGCCTCTCACACCTGAAGCCTTCCTGGGTTGACATTGCCCCAGATCTAGCGGTGTTTCTCTCTGATTCCAGCCATCCTGGCCCCGTTTGACCTATTTGCCCCACATTACTCAACCAAAAAAGTGTGCGTATCCCTCAGCAGCATTTGGAGACAGCTTCCATTTGGGTTATCTCTATTACTCATGAAAAAAGAAAAGGCAAAAGGATGCTTGTGGTTTTCAGGTCTGCCAAGTTGGAATGGTGCAGGGAAGTAGGAAAACCGCTGTTTGACCTCAAAATGGAATAAATTGACCTGGCACCACCCGAGAGAATAAACCCAGAACCTAGCTATCTTATTTTTCAGCTCAATCACTATTCTGGCACCTAGTTACTTCATTGCCAGTGGTGCTGTAAATACCTGCGGCTCCCTGTGGTTTCAGTGGGATTTCAAAGTAATCACCATCCCTGCGGTTTTTTCCCCTTTTATTTACAGACTTCAAAAGCTCAGTTTTATGCTCATCATTTAGGACTCTGTTTCCTGACATCCATTTGGAGACTGTCTGAAAGAAATTTTTTATAGCAACGAGATCTTTTCAAGGTTTCCTCTAAGGGAACTGAATGCTGGAAGTCTCTGGGACAAAAGAGACCAAACTAGCATAGGCATTTTAGATAGTCACAGCTATAGACCCTGCTGGAATCTAGCGCAGAGTTTTAGGTCATCTCCTTCCTCAGGTCTCCCCTGGAAAAATCAAACCATGATTCTCTGCAGCAGAGGACTCCATGTGCAGTGGGAGAGGTGGGTGCACTGGGGACAGCAAGAGGAGGCTGTGAAGACCCCCGAGCTGTGTAGCACAAGCTTTAGCCACACAACTGTCAGAGAAGAAACTGAGTAACCATGTGTATTTTTCCAAAGACCCTGTAAGCATGTCTGCAGCATGCACTTTTTAGGTCATTTTGTCCTTTTATTTATCTTCACTTTCACAGTGCCTGTAGTCATCAATCATATGTTCAAATACTTGGGTGTAATCTGCTCTCAGTAGGGGCACTTGAAATTGTAAAATTCTTTGTGGGTAACAGTTTCTCAGTTTCTGTGAACAATGCACTGATGTAATTATCAACAATGTACTTCCCCTCCTGCAACTCTTGAATCTCTAGTTATTGAAACATCCAGAAAGTGAGCAAACGCCAACAAAAGAGGCCTTCTAAGTGTATTTATAAGTCCCTGGTATTGCATGGATTCTCCATTCACTTTTACCCTTTGAGTTTTTACGAAAAACACTCTTAAAAGAAGGCCACAGTGGCCATTGCTGCAACTCCTCCTATACATTGCCAGCAGTTGGAGTCAGGAGCCCTTTGTATCCACCCATTTCTTGCTGGAAATTTCTCTGCCTGGTTCAGTGGCCTTATGCAGTAACTAAGTCATCAAGCATATAAGCACAACCTTAATTCAATAGGAAAACTCCTTGTGTCTCCAGTTACTCCTCTGCTCAAATGCTTGGCTGAACTGAGGAACTATTTTCCTCCAGAAGAGCCTGGGGAACTAGGTTTTGATCTAGACCTCAGGGCACCTCTTGTGTCCTGCAAAACTTGGCAGCATCCATCTGGTGAAAATATCCCTCCCTGCATCTTTCTAACTCATCTCTCTGTAGGAGGCATCTGTCTGTCTGATCTTCCCAAGCGCTAACGGATGGCTGTGCTTAAGAGTTTGACCATCGAAATACAGTCCTCTAATGATGAAGCAAATGATGCAATGGTTGCTAGTGCATGGTGAGCATTCTACAGGCTTGCTACAGCTGCTTGCTTGCTTGCTTTCACCACTCAAATCTGCAGTGTAATTTTTAAAATTAACATCCCAGTTGCTCCGAATCTCATGATTATAATGCAAATATTGACCACTTTTCCTTTGAAAAATTTGTGGAGGAAGGAAGGAGGAATGCCTCTGTGGAACTACGCTGTCAGCTATAGAAAGCTAAATCCACATTTGCTAGGATTATGATGAATTTACATATTCAGAATGGGTAACTGCATAGTGAAGAACACAGTGTACATGCTAGGTAGGTAAATTATAATATTCTGAGGCTGTTGTAACAATAACGTTAAGGGAACAAACCAGATTTACGTAGTTGAAAAACTGGGCTTACATATGATTCTTGTTCATTTACATAAATCAGATCGTGTATTAGCTTAATACATGGCAGAGACAATAGTCTGACTCCTCATATATATCTACTCAAAGAAAAATAAAGATTTAGAAACAATTCTTTCAGTAAATAGGGGGATTATCCACAAATCCAATAAAAATCTGCAGGTTTTATTTCCCGTTACAGTATTTTCTGGCTTGAAAGCATTTGAAATTATGCTGTTTCTTGATTAGATACCTTTTTAGAATTCCCTATCAGCCATTTTCCTATTTTTTTTTGTTAGCCTTTTCTGGCTTCTGGGTTATAAAAGCCATTGAATAGTTCTTCAGTGTGCAGCTGTAGAGTCAGCAGAAAATAACTGTCCAGACTGCAAAGGAGAACTGATTTAACCCGGTCTTTAGATTCCGGTGAATAAATGAGAAGTGTGCTCCTGGATGTTTTCAGCCTTCAACAGTTCAATAACTATGCCCTTTTCAACCTCAACTGAATGAAATATACACTCCTAAGGAAGTTCTGTCATTGCATTGTTTTCATGTTTGGGTTTGTTTTAAGATGATCTTCATTTCCTAGAATTACAGCATCTCAGTAACTTTGTCAGTCTGTCCCTTTTCTGCTTAGGACCTCCCATCACCTTTGGTGTTGGAATCCCTGCCGACTTCTTTGAGAAAGTAGTTGCAAGATAAAAGTGTGATTGAACTGGCCAGTTTGAGTTTTCTGTGGGACTGACCAATTTGAGCTTTTCTGTGGAAAAGCAAGCTGCTTTCTGTGGAAAGCAAGCTGTGAGGCTTTCGTCAAACTTGGTTGAATCATATTTACCTGGAGCAATATTTTAATGAGGGAACTGGGCCAGAACTGCAAGATTTTCATCTGTCCCTTAAGGAGGATGATGTATGCTGAGTGACTGCTTGCACTCTGACAGCAGTTTGGAAGATCCTTAGAAAGTTTTGTGTGATGTGACAGTGCAGAGCAAATAGGCGACTAATTAGATGTATGCACACAGTGGGGCAAAGAAGGTCCTAGAGTCAGTGAAAGCGTCGTATGTGTTTGTGTGCAGAAAAAAGGAGAAAGGTTCAAGCCTAGAGGTGAGTCCTTGTTAAACACATCCCCATTGAGAGTTCCAGAGAAGGGTGAGCCTCATTCCCTGAGCATCCCTGTCAACATTGTCCAGAAGAACATTAGCAAGTTTAAAATGGATAAAAAGAATATTCTTCACATAATAAGTGATGGCTGTTAAAGACAAGGATACCACGAATTGCTGGAGATTTGGGGCTGTAGGCTGTGTTCCTACACTCTTCGCTAGTACATCCAGTACCAGTCCTTGCTAGCAACAAAATATTCACCTAGATGGGCCTCTGGCAGAAGGGAACCTGTGTTCAAGAGAGTCTGGGAGCAAAGGAATGGAAAAGGATGCTTTGAATGAAGCGTTACCATTCTATAACCTGCAAGTATCCATCAAAAACAGTGACTGGGGTATCAGCAAAGCTGTTCTCTGACAAAAAGGCTGATGACTAGGCCCATTTGAAAGCAGGACAGCAGAGTTAGAAGAAGTTCATGCAAGTCCACCAATGGCACATGGGCTGTCTGTGGAAGGCCTGAGCATTTACTTAGAATCACGATGAAAATTTGTCACTCTCTTACCTCTTTCTCCTTTCTCTGTATCTCATCATGTTTTGCACAGTCTTTTCTCTCAGTGTCGTGTATGTTGAGGGCATTAGTCCACAGGCCTGAGAAACAATGGGGTAAACTTTTCTGGCAAAGCTGGATTTTTCAGCTGGCTCCAGGGCTGGAGGCAATGGGCACAAACTGAAACACAGGAGGTTCTGTCTGAAGATCAGGAAACACTTTTTTTACTGTGTGGATGACTGACCACAGGAACAGGTTGCCCAGGAAGGATGTGGAATTTCCCTACTTAGAGGGATTACTTCTGTCCTTGATTTCTGGCTTCCTCGGCGAGTTTTAGTGGTCTTTGCAGGTGTCTCTGGAGATGGGTTGTAAGAGTCAGCTGAAGTGGCTTCCTGGCTATGGAATCTAGCCAAAGACTACAGAGTAGAATAAAGCTATGGAATGTCTTTAGATGGCTTTAAAGTGCGAATGCAAATATGTTGCCAAGATTAGACCCAGTGAAACAAACGCAACAGCAGAGCAACCTGCTTCAATAAGCTAGTGCATAAATATCCCAGCAGAAAGGTTCAGAGCCATCTGCAAAGACCACTAAAACTTACCGGGGAAGCCAGAAATCAAAGAGAGAGGTAATAATCAGTCTTCAATGTCTCAGAAGCATACGGGCCTCTTTCCACATTATGCCACATGAATGTCTTTTGTATTGCAGTATCAGCCTTTAGGTGATAGGAAAAAGAGGGAGGCACAGCAGTTTTAATAGTGAGCTCGGATATAGACTGAAGCTATTAACTTGCTGAAAGTCCTGGTTGTTTTAAAGGAGCAATGTGGTTACCATTAAAAAAGTCTCCCTCCCCCCAAAATTTTGCGTGTTTATGTTAATAGTTTCCTTTTTCTGCTCCATAATGTGCCTTTTTTCCAAGAGGTAGTAAGAAGCAGTGACAGGAAGGGCACTGACAGGAATGGTAGAGAAGACTTGCATAAAGGGAAGTGAGTGATGGAGGAGAATCGTTATGTGATGCAAAACGTATCGCCTCCGTGTCCAGATTCCTCTCTGTCCAACTCTATATCACCCTAATAAATCTCTGCCTCTTGGCAAATGTCCGCATCCAGACCATATCGTTAGTCACTGGTGACAATTGCTATTAGTCATTATTGCAAGTATAGAAATTCAGTCAGGACAGACTGGCTGAGACTGGAGAGAAACCAGTGTCTCTGTGCTAAGAAATACTTGCTGCCAGCAATGCATGGTCTAAGAGTTGGTACGGCTGACTGTTGCCCAGCGCTATCCATGCGGCGTTTCCATGTCTTAAGCAATACTTGCTGTTCTCGTGTTATCAAGTTTTAAAGAATAGAGTGTTGGTATGTGTCTCGCTTCCCTTAGCCTGCACCAGCCCTCCTCATAGACACTCCAGAAGCTCTGAGATGATCCTGCAATCATCGATAATAAAAATGTTGCCACTTAATTTGCACTCTCATTTCAGAATGAGGAGAGAATGTTCCCAAAGCTCTGCCTTTAAAGGGAGATCATTTGTTGCTGTTACTCAGTGAGAATCCAGGGAGATTATCTTCTTTGGTTTGGAAACTGCAGTGTTAATTAAAAGGTCTCCAGAAACCATCTGTGAGTTTTTATAACAATTTGAGATTTGTTCCCACTGATTCCTGTAGCGGGGAGTGGAGAGCAGGGGTTACATGCTGATGGCTTGTAATTGCTTCCATGTTTGTGTATTGATCACCGTGGGCACATTCACAGCAGAAGTTATTAAGTTCAGCAGTGCCATCTCACTGTTTTCCCTCTACGGCGTTTTCCCCCAGTCACCCAAGTTCTCCCTGTAAGGACGTTTTCTGACATTATGTATCTGACATTTCTGCGACTGTGAGTTTATTCAGCAAAATTCTTCCAGACGTGCCATCATGGATTGTTCTAAGCCACAATCCAGCAGGACAGAAGGTGCCTGAGTTAACTTCAGCAGTGAAATTATACAGCAGAAGGCATTATTAAAAGTGGATCGTTAGTCCAATAAATCCTCCTTTATGAGTCAGAGATTGGAAGGAATTCAGAGAAGGGCAACAGAAACAGTTACGGTGCTGAGGGTGGAGTTAGAGGGGATGTGTTAAGAGAGGGAAAGAGAGGTATGTATTGTGCTGTACTGACCAAGAGTGGGGATGTTTTCCAGAAACCAGCAATGAAGATAAAACATTGCAAGAGTAACGTAGGAAGTTCCAACCTGGTGATGGGAGTGCACTTGTTCAGTGATTTTAGTTCTGCAAAAGGGCGGTTTCCAGGTGTGTAGAGACTATAAATACAGGTATGTGAGTTAAATCACTGTCTTTGCACTGCTAGGGATGTGTCCTTTGACTCGGCCCATAACCAGGGGTGGGAAGGGCAGAGGTTACTAGTACCCTCCTTCATTTTGATACCTGTGTGCAAAGGACATTTTTGTTCCAACAGGAGAAAAATTCCTGTCATTTACAAAGGATAACAAGTAATATGGGAGCTGAAGAAAGCTTTTCTTTTCCAATGGGTGTGTGTTAATTAACTGTCTATCTCACAAATGGACTATTAGTAGAAGGTGCTTAAGTAAAATGCCCTGAAGCTGCCACTTTGCTTCTTAACAGTCTTCTCTGGAAAAAGATTTTGGGATCTGCTGGGAAGCCCAGTCACAGAACTGAGGACAGCCTGCAGCAATCCTCCTGTAAGAAGGATGCTGGCAGCATTTCCATCCTAGCTTTGTTAGATCTCTTGGCAGCTTTTCGTTTCACCGATGACAGTATTCTTTTAACCCATCTTTTATACATGTTGGGTTTTCCTGGAAGCACCTTCACTGGTTTGCACTGCATATATTCTAGGCTGCTGGATTTTTGATTCATTGAGCATGTCTGTGTAGGTGCATCCGATCTTTACTAGTTAAAGGAGTTTATAGACTTCTGACTCTGAGGCAATGCTGATATTTTCCCAGCTCACTGGGCGAATAGCATATGCCATCATCCTGACTTTTGACTATTGGGCTTCAGCATGGCTGGGAGGGGAACGTGCCCATTTTTCTTTTGCTCTATATGTGGCTGAAGGCCACAAGCATTTCCTTGTGCCCACTCTGGGTGCCGGCTCTGTGGCCTCCCTTTAGACTCTGCATCAGGAGTTTTTACTCTTCTCCTCAGTTACTGCCTGCTGCTTGCTTCCTGTGCCACCTCCTTTTCTTGTGAAAGCACCGTGGTGACTGAGGCAGCGGGAACTGCTCTGTGAACACCCCTTGCTTCTCTTTGAGGGGCAGGGCTTCTCTGTTTTGGGCACCTGGCAAACCTGAAAAAGGCAGCAGAGATGTGGGCAAGGATTTGTCCCTGCTTGTCAGCTACCCATCAGAACAGATGTGAGCAGAGTGTTTCAGTCTGATGCCTCGGCACCTCCTTTCTTCATCCCCCTGTGAAGGCAGAAAGGACAACCCCATCTCTATTTTCACCAGGGGAAAGTGAGAATTACTCACCACAGCACTATGCGAATAGGTCTGGATTTGTATCACCATGATTGAAGCGGGCTCGTGATGACACCGGGGGAGAAGGGGAGTCCAAATCGCTTTGCTTCCAGCATGGGGTGGCCATGCCATGGAGCGGACGCCGTTGCCCTGAGCCTCAGAGCAGATTTCCATCAGCAGTGGGAGCAGACGGCGATTTCTGGCACATAGCATGGGGTGGGCACCTCTCCCTCTGCTCCTAGCAGGACAGTTAGGTTCCCAGCATTAGCAGCCGAAAGCACCATTAATACTACTGCATACAGAACTTTGCGAGGGCACAATGGCTTGCACAATTTAATTATTTTAATTATAATTAATGGGGAAAATAATTCCCTCCTTCATCAGGAATAAGCAGGATATGAACTGTCAAAATTTTTTCAAATGAGCTCTCCTGAAGGCAGAGGTGCAGAGATACATAGTCAGACTGCTTTAATGAGATTTGGCTGTAATTTTGTGACTAAATTAGTCTAGGTTAAAGTCAATCACAAAAAAATGTATTTCATTCTATTAAGGCATATTTGAGACTCAAAAATCTCATTCATGTTATTGGCGTGATAAAAACTACCAGAAATTATGTCATTTTGAGAGATTTTCATTCTCCAAATAGATGTTGGAGAACAAATACTGCTCCTAATGCTGGGCCCAGATATACCAGGATGTGATAATTCATGGATTTCTTTTCCAAATAGTTACTGAACTAAGAAAAAGCAATGTCAATTTGCAAAATATGGAGATTATTATAGAAGACTTAGATGTAGAAAGCGACCTTCAGCTGAGAGATTATGAGTTGTTTCAATTTAAATTAAATGGAGGGCTAAACATTCAACTGTAACTAAGACTTATTATTTCATAAAAGTGAAGAAAACTAGTTATAGAGGCAAACAAGTCTGTAGAGCTCCAGATTTGAATGCAAAAGTGGCTTGGATTCTTTTTTTTCTCTGTGAGAGGGGAAAAAACCTGTAGAATTTATATACCAGACAAAGGAAAAATCTAGTAGGGAAAGACACTTAGTCTAACAGGTTAAAAAAAAAGATAAACACCAAGAAAGCTAAAAAGGGGGATATTTGATGCAGGCAGTAAGTCCACAAACAGGCACAATGTGATTCAGCAAAGAAAGCTCTTGCTCTCTGGTCAGAAAGCATAGGGGAGACATCATAATTACAAAGATCAATTACATTTAAAGAGGAGTTAGACCACAAAAAAAATTGTTTTTAAAAAAAAGAGCATGAGAGAAAAAAAGAAAACAAATAAGATGCTTTTTAGCCATTAAAACCAAAGCAAGAAAGGACAAGTGGACCTGATTTGCAGTGAGGAGCCAGCAGAGAAGATGATTCAAAGGGAACCCCAAATATATGACCAGCAGGAATAGTGCTCTTCCCCTTTAGAGGGGGTTCCCAGAGAGGAGGGAGAGACCGAATATCTAGGAAGAAGAACGAAGCGACTGCATTTAAGGAGGAAATGCTGAAGGCTGCTGAAGGACATAACATAACAAACTGTGAGTCTGCCGACATACAGTTTTATGAAGACTATGTGGAAATGTGCTTCATACTGGGGAGCGCCAGAGTTTTATTTAAGAATCAGCAAAATAAACATTATGGCCATATATAGGATCATCCCTTTGACTTCAGTGGTATCCAAAAAGGGAAGAATCATTTAAAACAGTGGACATAAGGAGAGAAAATGTAACCTGAATTTAATAAAGGTAGACTGTATAGATTACTCTGTTACTGGTCTTTATAAAATAACGGACTTTCTAGATAAGGGGAATGGGGTAAATCTGATTTATCTGGATTTCAGTGGAGCGTTTGCTATTGTGTCACACGAATTACTAGTCCAGATGGAAAGGGCAAGATTAGCAGAAGAGAGGATCACAAAGGGAGTGAGGATCCCTGCAGTAAAGATGACAACAGGTTGCGTTGCAAGGGTGTGTCTGGCCTGGCTGCAAACCTGCTGAAGTTTGGGTGAGGGAAGAGCGTGGTTAAGCTGGATCTGGGAGATGCTGTCACTGCAGTAGGCAGCTGGAATATTGCATAGGAAGAACTGGGTGATTCTGGGGGACCAGAGTTATAGAAACAGCACTTACACAAAAAGCCGTGTTAAGTGGATATTAGAGAAATTGTCCTAATATTAAGAATTTGTGCTCTCAGTTAAGTTTGCTGGAAATAACAGGTTAAACCTTGGCTGTATTATTTACATCTGGCAACCATGAACAATTCATGAAATGCAACTTAGAAAATGCCAAATGACAGTGCAAGTTGTAACAGGCACAGATTACCCGTAGAGAACTAAGGACATGCTGGAATTCTAAAGACATCATCGTGGAGACCCAGTCTAGCTTATGCTTGCATTTATGATCGGTTGTTTTAAAAAAGACTAAGCAGAGCAAGTTCAGAGAAGGTCTTTTCATATGATCTGCATTCAGCTGATTTGTTTAGTCCACAGCAAAATGGAAGATTAAAATGTATTACAATTATGTATAAATTAACACCCGGGGGTAAATACAGCAATGTTTATGCTGAAGGCTAAAGCTGGCACAAGAACAAACGGTCACTGCCTGGCAGTGAATCCAACCCAATAACTCATTTAAAAGTGAAACTTGGTGGACTTATGAAAGGGATGATGAGATATTGCCAGGAACTTGACGGTGTGAAACAGAAGGGTACTTTCTCTCTAGTAATTTTCCTCTGTCTTGGAACAGCCGTTTTTTATAGCTAAAAGTCCAGTTATGGTGAGGTTGTTTTTTTAACTGGAAGTAATTTATAAATGACATTGAGGACCAAATTATAAATGGCAAAAGCCCTGTAAGTATTTCCTTGGAAAACTGCTAAAGTGCTTCTAAATGTACCTTTGCAGGATGCTGCCTGTGAATTGGAACATGCAAAAGGAAGGAAATTATAAAACGTTGGGTCATGGTGCTACCGAAGGACATTGCAATGTAAGCCTGTGTAAATGGCCGAAGTTGTTTTCCTGTGGTTAAACACGTATATCACTGAGGGACTTTCCCCAGCCGTACGCGGCTGTCTCTGGTGTGAGGGACACGCCTGGGTGCCCAGCAAGCACCCATTGTGCCCATGGCATAGCCTTTGCCAAGAGCGGTGGCCGCCAGTCTTGGTCTGTTAGCCTTGTCCACAGCTATGGGAAAGGGCCTGTAAATCCTGCCTCTGTCTGCCATGCAGGACAGCTTTCTTCTTGCTAGGTGAAGGCAATGTGGAGTCCTGTGGCCTGCCAGGCTGCTCTCTGATACCTGAACCCAACCCATTTGTTAAAGCTCCTTAGCAAGAAACGTGCAGGGCCTCTTACACGCACCAGACCTTTTACCCATACAGCCACAGGGTCTTAGAAGGGGAGATGCTCTTGAGTGAAGTTGTGTTGGCAATACCACCTGAACACTCTTTTAGAAAGCTGTTAATTTTTCCCATAGCTAAATAAAGTTAATTAGCTGTTCATCTCTTTGCATCTTCTGTGGTTCCCTTGCTCTTTGCTGAGAAATACACATATTTACGATATTTTCATCTCACTTGTGGCTCAGTCATTAATATTCTGCAAGTTGCTGAGCTTATGGATACCAGCGATTTCCTGCTCTGCTTAAGGTACTTGTCAGCCTGGTTTGTTTTTCTTCCTCTTGCTAATATCCACCTGGTGAGTTAATTGTGTAGGAAAGCGGCCAGTAAAGACAGAAAATGCAGAAAACGTGATATCAAGCTCAGCTAGAAGTATTCTGCAGTTCAGATCTATGTGCGCTAGAGAAGGGAGTGTGTAAGAGGCTGGATGGCAAAGTTTGCTGTGCCAGAGGAAGCTGTTTCTGGTGATGTTCCCTTGGTATGGTCCATAATCATGAGCAGGAATGGTGTGCTCTGTACTGGGCTGTCCTGGTTTGACTGCAAGGAAGGGAAAGCCATGCATGGATTGTGCTTTTCCCCCCCAGAAGCTTGTATAAGGGCTGGGTGTCATTTTTGAAGGTAAATAGATATAAATATTCATTTAAAAATTTTGTCCCCTTTCATCCTCAATATCTATTTGCTGTTCTGAGAATAGATGGGAATTCAGGCTGTGATCCCTCATTTACCTGAAATGGAAAAATATTTTTTAGACAACTAGATTAAAAAAAAATTCTGGAGGAGAAGCATTTGGCAGTGTTCACTTCTTTTTGAGTATCTCATTATCAAGGTAAGGGTGACCCTTGTCTACTGAGAGCATTGAGACTTGCATCTCCAAGCAGATCGTGTGAAACAGCAGCAATCGGGAGTGCTGGACCCAGTACTTTGGTTGCACATTTCCATTTTGTGTAAATAAATATCTGGTGGATCAGGGTTTTGAACAAAGGGCTCAGGACTTCACCAGGAGTGGTGTAACAACCGGGCAGTATGGTGTATTGAGGCTGGGCTGTTCTGGTGTCTCCTGGGGGAAGTGTTCTAGTTCATAGAAAACATTGGTGGTTGGACCAAGAGAGTCAGTGGTCTTCCTTTCCAACCCAGCTTTCTTCCTGGCTGGTTTCTTTCTTCCTATCAGTCTCCTTAATTCTTCCTTCATCTTACCCTCTAAAATGGGATAATCTCAGTATTGAGATTGATCTGTGTATTGATTCCTGCCCAGTCAGTCCCACTTTAGCTCTTGCCTTCCTCTTTTTCCCACATTTCCGTTTGTCTCTCTTTCTGGTTGCTCGTCCAGCTTTCTCTCATTTGTATTCAAACTGGCCAACTCCTCCATTTTGTCAGGATCCAGCAGAGACGATAGATGAAAAGAAATCTCTCTGCTGTCAATTCAGAACAGTCCTGGCACAGCCTGTAACCATCCAGAGTTGAAATTGCCAGGAATTTGTTCACTGGAATGCATTCAGTTTGGACAGAATCAGTAGGAAATAACAGCTCTTGAACTATAGCACATCTCCCCTGTACTCATGTGTGAACTGCTCATTTGCACAGATCATCAGCTTAACTAAGGCTTGGGTGAATATTCTTTACTCTGAAGGATGAGAAGGGGTGTTTCTGCAAGAAAACTTCACGAGAATTAACATTTTTTCTTAAAATTTTCCCTGTGAATGTATGAGCCATCATGACTGAAAGTTTCTAGGTGAATTTCTCTTGAAATAGTTGAAATTATCAGTCAAACGATTAGAACTTGGCAAAGTTACAAGCAGCTGAAAACAGGGGGTTATCATGGGATTTGTCAGACAACCTTAATAATAATTTCACCTACAACAGCAAAATTCGGTAATGCAATGTAATTCTAAGGCATCAGCACTGCACGGAAGAACACCATTAGATAAATGGGACCTAAGAGAGTGCAAAACACTGGTACCCCGGCAGTTAAGGCTGTGGTTCTACTTTTATATTTGTAAGGTTTACGAGTGTAATAACGAAGTAGAAAACAGCTTGTTACTCCTGAAATGCGAGCATAGCAAAACCCATGCTGTGGGTAGTCCCCAGCACTGTGTCACACCTTAGCCTCATCGCTTGTCCCATGTTTCCATCTCGCAGCTCAGGTTTGAGGGAGATTTGTGGCAGTGCTGAACTGATGGATCGCCGTCCCATTTTCTGAATTGCCCTCCCCAACAGCACGGGCTGTGCCAAGAAATCTAACCGAGAAAGTCCAAGGTAGCAACTCCGGGCCATTGATCAATTCAGTTTGAAGCCTACAAGGTAGAATTTCCAACTTCTCCCAGTGTCAGTACCAGGGGTACAAGATATCCATCACTGGCAGGTTGCCTCCTTGTGTACCTCTCTCCTCTGCTCAGGTGTAATGAACAGATTAATCCTGGAGCCTGTGCGTCAGTTTAGCCTATCTTTGCTGAATAGACAGAAGAGAAAAAATGTGGGACAAAAGTACTATATGCCTCCTAGTCATGCTCACCCTCTTTTGCTTGGTTTCTTGACAGTTTATTTTGTTGCCCTTGGGTCTGTCCTGTTATAGATAACACTGACTTCATATGAGTTTGGTTTCTGTGTTCCAACAGGGTGCATCTAAAAACGTGAAAGTAGAAAAGCAAGGCTGGCTCTGGCAAAGAAAAAGGACTTTGCGATTTTTCACCAGCTGGGGAGCTGCCCGGGGCTGTAGGGAGGGTGATCGAAACACTTCTGCAGATTTCTCAAGTCCAGTTTCTGCTTATGAGCTGAATGAAGAAAGACCTACTCTATATGGACTACTCAGTGCTATGTAGCAAGATACTACGAAAGTGGTTTGAGCTTTAAGCCATTCTCTGACTGCTAGAGATCAGGGTGAGACCAAATATAGGGTACTTCCGTTTCCGATTGCTGTCAGACACTTTGGATGTGGCCAGCTCCGATATTTTCCAAGATGTTTTGCAAGGAGGAGATTCCATGAGTCATCCTGGTCATGGTGATGAGCCGAGCCTGCATGAAAGTGTTGAAAGTGTTTTGCTGTGACATTAGCTTATGACTTTGTTCTTGCTGCAGGGAACCAGAGCTGCAGTGGGATAATGTTGGTGGGAAACACTGGGTTGTTTCCACTCGCTCTTCTCATTAAATGGGCTGAATTGTGCAGTTTAGTTCGGGGACTTCAGCCCAGACTCTTCTTCTGCCCATCTTCTCTTTAGAAACATTGCTGCCTAGACAACCAGACAGCTTCTGCATAAGTCTGATAGCTTGGGCAGGCAGGCAGTTGTCATGGTTATAGATGCTGAATATGAACCAAAATAGATGTATAGAAAGACGGTGATAGCGGTTGGCGCAGATCCTGTCTTTTCTGTACATGAGCTGACAGGAAGTAGCACTGAGGAACCAAGGAACCACCTGAGACCTGGCCCCGTCCAGCTCCCGCAGTGACAGGACCATCCAAGTGGCTGGCCTTGACTGCTGCAGACAGCAAAAGAAACCGAGCTGTCTGAAAAAGGAGAAGTCATCTAAGTGAAAATTTTGGGGGAGCAAATAGACAAATAATGATGTTAATTTGTTAGAAAAAACACATTTCTTGAGTTTTAGATTGCAGGCAATGAAAAATATCAGTGTCAGAGAATATCAAACTTTCTCTTTCCTTCAGTTGTTTCTCTTCTCAATCTTGGAGGGAAATAACAAGGCATAACACTGCCCTTCCTCCTCTCAAACTGGTTGCCAAGTGCTGTTTGTTTTTAGCAATATCTTTTTTACTGTTTCTCATAATCACAAAACACTTCCTTGGGCTTTTCTATACAAATGCATCAAAACTTGAAGATGTGGGGAGTTCCACCGAAGACACAGTGAACTGCTCCTCACTGGTGGCTGCTTCAGGTGGCCAGCTGAGCGCAGAGGGGAAGCAGAGCAGCTCCTTGGGTCCTGCTGCACAGGTCCATCAAGACCTTGGAGAAGCCAGCCCAGCCTGTTCAGCTGCACCACTATGTGAGTCACATGTAAACCACTGCAGGCCGTGAATCTCAGTCACAAGCCCATGAGAACTACTGGTCAGAGTGGTTTGTCTTTAGAGCAGGCAGGTAGGGAAGCAGCTGAGAGGTTGCACAGGTCCATCTTCCCCTCTGGGTTTGCAATTACACTTGGCAGGCAAGGGAAGTCAGAAAACAGAAAGCAAAGGCACTGGAAGGAGGTGGTGGAGAGCTTTAGTCAAAGGTGGTGCAGGGTTTTGGACAGAGCCTTGGCTGAACTCTGCATCCAGGTCCTCACAGGACCCCAAACAACAAGAATTCAGGCTGCCAGCATGAGGTCCTGCTGTATCGTGCCTTACTCCAGTACTTTTCCTCTGTCATCTTTCTGCTACAAAGCCTAAAACTACCTGGACATTTGCTTGTAACACCACAGACTAAAGGGTAAAAGCAGAGCGGTTATTCTGAATGCTTTTTAACCCAGTTCTCCCTTTTGAAATCCTCCTATAGTAGGGTTTTAAATTGGTTTAGGGACAGGGCCTCAATGTGATAAGTTGTTAGTTAACACGATGGGATAATCAAGTCACTTTGATTTCTCCCCAGGCAAAGCTCTCTGCAGTCTATTAAAATGAAATATGATGCCACTGCCATTTCCCTCAGCTGTAGTCAAGGAGATATTTGTTTTAATTCAGCACAAGATTGCCCCACAGGCTCCGATTTCTACTATCCGTATTGATGTTTGTAATTTATTGCCCTGTTACAATACACACTAAAAGGATGTTGTATTTGCCAGGCTGGCTTTTGAGAACTTCATCTCTGAATCAGTCTGTATAGGATACACTGAAATTGTTCTCTATCTGTCGTTAATGTACCGTGTCACACAATATTAACACAGGCTCCATTTGTTTTTCAGGCAGCCTTGGGTTTAGTAAGGGACACAAATAGAATATAGCATATTCACAGAATATAGTCATATTATCCTTGGTGTGATTAAAACAGAGGGACCCTCTTGTCCCAGCTGGTATAAATGTTCAACATGTGACTGATTATCTGGCACTTCACCTTCAAATATAAGTGACCTGAGAAGGTACGAGAAACCAGATCATAGATGATAGTACGTGTTACCATCATGTTTCATCCAGCAGGGATGCATTTCATTAAAAGGTGTATAATTTATGAGGCACGTTGGGACAAAAGATGCTGCAAAAGTGCAAAACCCGGTTTTAAACTCCTAGTTTAAGCAAGCCCATGAGAACTGGAACTATCTGAAGGTTACAGGCACCGAGGCGAAGTGAAGCCGTGCTCAGCGTAATCCACAGGTCAGAGTAGGTGATGCAGGCAGCTACTTCCACTCTTTCATCTAATACATTTTCTAGTTGGCAAATTTGAGTTTCATAGAACTAGACTTTTTCAAAGGTAGAGTGACAAACTGACAAGATATTAAAATTTTTCAATTAGATGAACTGAAACAAAAAATTCATTTTGGCATTGATATGTCATAACATTATGATTTGATTGAAAGTGTCCTTTCTACTATGACTGATTTCACTTTCATTTCTCCCTTTCCGGGTATTTTTTTGACTGGTCGATACATCAATATCTTGTCCTGCTTTGAACCAAGAAAATTCCAGACATTCCCAGAAAAAGAGACTTTTCCTAGCAAGGCTGGTGGTTCACTCCAAGTGTTGTGCACATGGCTGTTCAGCCCGAGATGTGAGGCTCTGCAGCCCTGTGCTGTTATATTCTGGTGGTTATGTATCTCACCATTTTGTTTCTTTTGGAGAGCAAAATAGTGGCAAAATTTGATTCCACCACATCCTTGGAAACAAAGTACTTTTGTGACTAAATCTTGTGCAGCATTTTGTATTTCTTAAGGCTAAAGTGTAAAGGGAAAGAAAGGTCAGAGCAACATTGCTGGATGGAAAAAGAGGTGCTAAACTAATTCAGATGAGATTCCTTTGAGACGTGGCTGAGAATTTTTAGTTGGGTCTCATTGTATCTCTGTTTGAGATATTTTAGTGAAGAATCGAGGAGATGCATGAAACTGCTTCATCTTTCCTATCCATCTCTTATTCTTGTCCATTTCAAAGGCTTGGCTTATTAGAAAAATACAATATAAGACTAATTACAAAGAATGGAGGATATTAATGACTTCATTTACATATGGAGAATTAGTCTAAAATCAATATTAGGCTGTCAGAAAGGAGAATTAGCTGAATGTTTTTTCTGGGTTTTCATGTCAAGGAAATGTATGTTTAAGCAATGCAGTTTGGAGTACTCTTTGGGATTACTTTCCTCTTCTTTCCCAGCAGCTCATCCTCATTCATTTCAAGCCTTTTTTTCCCATGAAAATGCAAGTATAAAGGGAACTTTTAATGTTTTCTTCATAATTGTGGCAAAAAGCTCGCCAGTTTTGTCTGCAGATCTGGTTGTTAGATGGTGTCAGGAAGGTATAGTGCTTGTGTACTGAGAGCCTGAAGTCAAGGCTGAGGAGGAAACGCTGAAAAACATGTTGACTGTTCTGGAGGAACAAGGTTGTCTTCCCTACGCGTGGCCATTGCTGGTGCCTAGAGAGGCAGATAGGCAAATCCTGAAGACTGACCTCCATAAAACTGTTGCAGTTCATCTTTCATCACCCCGTGAGCAGTACCTGGCTTAAGTTTCCAAGCAGAGCACCATAGAAGTGACCCACTGCTTTGCAAAAATTACACATTATTTTAAATTACCTTTCTTTATTGCAAAAGCTGTTGTGATAGACTTTTCTCTCATCAACATGGGGCTCTGTCCTCCTCCAGGGTAAAATCAAGTGGCAGAGTAAGGTGCTGTCCCAGCTGTAGGATACTTGCCAAGTCCCGAAGTCACGGGCTGGCGATGCCTTTTGCATGCAGCAAAGATCAGCAAGGGCCTACACCACCCCATCGGTCCATCTTGCTGAGCCTGGAGGGCAGCCTGCTCCCCTTCCCGCCTCGGTGCAAGCTAAACTGTAGTTTGGGTTCTGTGTCTCTTTGTACCATGTGTAAACTGCCCTACGTGCTAATGCCACTGCCTAAGAAACAATAAATTCGTGTAATTTCCATAGAGGTCTGAGGAGACTTTTTACTGCTCCTGGAAGGGGCCGCTGGAGTCCCTGTACTTAGAGTCAGTGATTGAGCCTCTGGGAATGGGATGTGCGTTTTCTCCCCGCTTTGCTATCTTAGCAGCCCCTCCGGTCGTTCTGTTCCCTCTCATCCACTGCTAGCGAGAATCCTAATTCTCCATTAAAACTACTTTCCTTTTTAAAATACAAGATTAAAAAGAAGTCATAAAGAGCGTAGAACTCCCACTTGGTCAGATGCAGTGAAAATGGGAGTTATATAAAACGTTAAAGTGAATGGACAAAACCGAAGGGAAAAAAGCCTCGGTGACCTCGAGTGGGTAAAGAAGTCAGTTTGGATGATCAGTGATTCGACTTTCTTCCAGAGGCTTGATACAGCCACTGGATTTAGAGTCTCTTTGTATGAGGAGACTTTCAGAGCACAGGGCATGGATCAAACTGTTAGTGACTTTTGGATGAAGAGATGTGAGGAGCTTGTTTCAGTTTAGGTGATAGATGAAAAAGATCTTACCAAGTACCCCAAACAGACTTACTGAGAACCCACAGTGTCTGTCCTCCTCTTGCTCCATGCTGGAACTGACTCCACTTGCCCTTCACACTGTGTCTGTCCCCCAGCGTGGTGGTGTGGGGCCTCCCATGGAACTACTGTGTCTTTGGCACAGTGCTCCAGAGGAGAAGAGCCCTCCTGCTTCTCTCTATAGTGTGAGCTTCACCTGCACTTCCGAGAGATGGGAATTCACATTTCATGGGGCTATACTTCAACACCTTCCAGAACTCAAGCAGCTGTCTTGCATGTATCCAGTTGTACTCAGTTCATGCTCCTCGACTGGAAATTTGAAGGGGAGTGAAACCTGAGATTTTGGAGAATGCAAAGTCCATTTAAAGAGTGGCCATTCCATTATAGTGATACTGATCTGATCTAAACTGAGAGAGATGTTGTGGTTCTGCAGAGCTGTTATTATGCAGAGCTTGTATAGTCCTCAGAAGTAGAATGTGAACATGGACCCAGATGCTAAAACCCCAGACTTCTGCAGTACTTTATTCCAGCTGTGCAGCGCCTGTTTTTGCAGGTCCCTCTGGCAGACACAAATAAAGTTCTGTCGATTTGAGATGCAGAATGTTAATTTAGATTCATCATGCATTTCAAGAACATTTTCCAATCATGATGCACTCTGGTTTAGTTTTAAATTATCCAAGCTTAAAGACATAAAGAAAAGAAAAAATGTCTTAAACTCAAAGATATTTATTTAGTTGTACATCAAGAAGAATAGTTTTTCATCCTATGTTAAGATTTCTCCCGATACATACATAATAAATCTCAGCAAAACAAAACAGTATCTCTTTTCATGTGCACTAAGGCTGATTCATCACTGACAGGAACATTGTTCCCCTTCCTGACAAGGGAGGAGATAGCTCAGTCTTTGATCTTCAGAGTGGCTAGGGATGGAAAAGCCCTCAGAAGTCCATAATCTCTCTTTTTTTCAGCTTTATCTGTATTGAGAGAAGGGTCCTGCAGGTTTTTCTATATCAAACTGTCTGTTAAGCTTGATTGAAGGTTTTGAGTTCTGTCCCCTTCTTCTAGAGGTTTTCCTACTCTATAATGGATGTACAGGTAGCCACACACAGGTGTCGGTGTTCCATGTTGCAATGAAAATTGGCATATCTAAAGTCTTCAAGAAAGATAACCACAACTCTAGGAAGAGTCGTCTAGTTTCCCTTGTGATCTTCTGACCTGGCCTACAACTCCTACAGCTGATGAAGGCTATGGATTTCCCAATAACCACCACAGTGGTTTAGCTGGGCAGAAATGAGTAAGACATCTAGAAACGAGAGCATGGCTTATCTCAAAGTCGGGAATACAGGCATAATGTGCTTCAGTATCACCTCTGATGAGGCATCAATATGTCCTAGGAACAAATGGTGGGGAAGGTTGTACACAGTGTTCCTCATGTCTGCTCTGCTACAATTACAAATAACTATATGATTGACTTTTATTAGATACAGATTCACAGAATATCCACACGGAGTCCCACAAAATGCTTCTCTAAAAAAATCCAACTTACAGGATGGAATAGGAGATGCCAAAGGCCACAATAACAGTGTTAATTTTATGACTTCAGAGGATAGAAATGAGACATCACGTTCGAACTTTGCATAAAGAAACAATATTTTTATACAAATGCAAAACAAAGCTCAGAACATTTTGACCAAATATTATTTAGTGGCTCTTGTTCTCTCCCAAACAGGGTGTTTCAAACACAAATAGATCCTTTATCTAGAAGAATACATCCATCAGAGAATCCCCTTGCCTGCCTCTTCTGTTCATAAATTATGTAATTCCTCAGTCATCATTCACACACATACTATTACATTGATTTCCTTGTCGGTAGTTGATGAAAGTGGTTCCATTCAGACTAAATTTGAGAGGAGAAACAAGGACAGGCATTTGCGGGGATACAGAACTGAGCTCATATAGTGAGCCATAAACTCTGTTAATGCTTACAGTTTTCTAGTAATAGAGCTAAACTACGTGTACGTGGACCCAAAATGATGTTGATAGTTTAGTTAATTAAACCATTGCCAGCCTCCTCTTGTTATAATACCTATTAATCCCTGCTACTAAAATAGCTGAATGTACCCACACACTGCAAACAACTTTATGAATTGTGAATTAATTAACCCTCAACCCACTCTATATAGCTAGATAGAAATTATTGCTTCATCTATTCTATATCACCCATGTTCTGGGTCCTGGTCCTCTGCATGGTCAGTCAACAGGACACCATTCATTACCTGTTGCTGACAGGTTTATGAATAGAACGTGAAAGCGTAAGTAAAACTGATATGGTTTGTATTGGGAAAGCCTCTAAATAGGTATTTCCAGCAGCTGTTTGCTAGGTGAAAAAAAGAAGGAAACGTAACCAAAAGTATTTTCTTAACTAACAGTCTGTGTTGAAGAGGAGCTGCATGATATGTGGGGACAATCCTTTGGGACTAACTGATGTCCAGTGGTTACTCTGGTGGTCAGGGCTCTTTTTGTCTCCATTTTTCTTGCCTCATCTTCCAGGCAGTAGGTCAGGTTAAGTCTTTGCCTAGAGCATCTCTGCTATCCAAAATCTCCTTCTGTGGGCTCTTTCTGCCTGTCGTCAAGCTGCTTTCCAGACTTCAGTGAGTAAAGCGATAAAGGGTGGCTGGAAAATCGTTCTGTTCCGCAGAGCTCTCGGTGCCGCACAAGCATGAGAGCTTGGGAACAGTCTGGGGAGAGCAGATGAGGTTGGGGGTGCCCGCTCTCTGCTGGAGCACCCATAGCCAAGGAGGGCACAGACCCACACCTCAGACCTCCCAGTGGAACCCTGTGCAAGGCACAGATATTTTGATGAAGCACATTTCAATGGAAGAAGTTTTGTTTAAGCTTTGTTGGGGTTTTTTTTAGGCAATGCTGTGCTTTGCTTATTTGTCATTCGTTCTCTCTATCGAACAAAAGCCTGAGAAAATGAGACGCGTATGTACTCTGGAGATCCTAAAGTCAGTCACCCAACCCCTGTCTCGGGCAGGCAGGGCTGGCTGTAGCCATGGTGGAGATGGGGACCGGACAATGGGTGCACGGGTGTGGAGTGTGCACTGTGGGGGCTTGGCGGCTGCGACCTCCCTCCTTGCCAAGTTAATCCAGCCCTGCTGTCTCCAAACTGACGAGCACATCCAAGGAGCTGCCCCTTGGCCTGTCCTCACCAGCAGATGGAAAGACCGAAAAGGGAAGAAGGATCCTCCTTGCAAAGCCCCAGCGCAATTCGGGGAGGGTTTAAGGCACTAAGGAAGGAGCAAGGTCCCCTGCCAGCATGTGTGGGTGTTCTGGGAGGATTTGGGAAGATTTTATGCAGGTGACAACCAGCCACTTGTGAAGGCTGTGGTTCTCGAACTCTTTCTATCAGCCCTCAGACGGGAGAGATCACAGCCAGTTCATTTGGTGTTTGAATCAAATGAGGCTACATTCAATAAGGCAAATGCAGGGAGCGTCGCAGGCCCCGTTTTGCTGCTGCTGCCCATGGGTTTGTTGTCAAGGTTGTTAAATAACCTTGACAAATGTTCTTAATAAGTGACAGGCTGCCTTGGCAGGGTTTCCATGCACATCAAACGTGTTACTTGAGGTTAATCCAGCCGTCCTGCTCGGGAGGGACGGGAGAAACTCCTCAGGCAGAGCCTCGTGTTTTGTGGGATTGGGGCCACCCTGCAGTGGGGATGTCCACATGGAGCTGCGGAAGTCTCAGTCCTGTGGACACAAATGACAGGTCTGATGGGGTGGTAACATTTCTTTGCTTATTTATTTTTTTTTTATCCTTGCAGCTGCAATGTGTCAGGGCAGACCTGCCAGTGTCATTTTCCGTGCTTGGTCAGTGTGTGACATTTTTTATGATGGCCCTTTATAGGCCACATTATCTTCCTTTCTATTACTTAAAAATCTATTACCTTTTTATGCATCAGTTCAATCTCCTTTTCTGCAATGAACTGCTTTGTGGTAGGATGTGAAGGTTTGAAAACGCTGCGGCTGTGGATTTCACTTCCCCAGGAGCTGAACTGATGCAGTGACTTTTTATTTAAGCCAACCTTTAAGTTTTGAGGCTACAGAGGAAATTTTCTTTGAGGCAAGCTGTTCTATTACTGCCATGATGGGAGCACTTGCAGGCTTTCTGAAGCAGCTTGTGCTGCTCAGAGAGGGGATGCTTTATTGGATGCCCCCCCTGGTCTTATCAGATGTGGCAACTACTACATAGAGTAAGAGAACATGCATGCAAAAAATAAAATCTGTGACTGGAGTCGTCTGTGTCCAATACAGATATTAACTGGGACTCGCTGATGACAAATAAAAATGGGGAAATACAGTATGAAGCAGTCCTTGATGGTTTTGACATTTTGTGCCCTTTTAGACATGAAAAAGATTTTCTAGTCTGTCGGGATCAATATTGAGCTTAGCTCTGCACAACTGGTCGCACCGTCATTCATTAGCACAGCACCCAGAGGCAGTGATTTGAAATTACCGCCTCACTGGATTTTTGCAAATAGTTTTTTGTTCCTCCTCTGCCCTTGGTTCAGTAACCAGTATCCTCTCGGTCTCAGCAGAGTCCAAATATTAGTTGCAGATAGTGGTAAAAATCATCAAAAGCTCGAAGGGCATGCTTTCCCCTCTGTTCTGCCCTGACAGGCAGTGTCTGGCATTAGACACTGTTGTCCCAGCTGAGGACGGAGACTGCTGGAGGATGAGAAACAGGATCCCTGCTTTCCTCTCTGATTGCAGGGCCCTTGGATTGCAGCTCTGCAGTCTTATATTGAATGACATAATTTGCCTACTGTTTATGTCTGCAAGACTTCTGCTGAACAGAGGCATTGTAGTATGTATTTGCCTGTGCAAATACACATTTTCATGCACTTACAAATCAATTTTTTAGTGGATGGAGTGAAGTTTCATTATTTCATTGGATTTACAGCCCTAATGACTAGTAGGTAACTGTCGCTGTGTGAGTGCCTATACAGAACATGTGTGTTTCCCTGGCTTGCATGGAACCTGTCCACTCATATGCCACTGACAGTTTCTGTTTCGATCTCGAGCAAGGATTTAGCAGCTGTGGCAGAGCAGCAGTGAGGATTCCTGTTACCGAGAATTAAATTACTTTTCAGAATAAGCTGCAGTGGAATGGTCCCCAGCACCCTGTGAAGGAGTGGCATGCATAATTAAAAAACAAATTACTCGTGTCAAGTAAATGAACAGAGCATGTCTTGTCAGCTTCCTTCCATTGCCTTTTTATTTTTTGTTGTTGTATGTCAACCTTTGCTTTGGAGTTTGCAAAACTCAGTCATTTGTGATGCCTCGCCCATCATTAGTATGGCAAATACAGCAAGAATCATCTTTCTTGTGATAATAAATAAACAAAGCACAGCAACTACCAGACTAGGTCAACCCTGTATTCCCATCTCATCCTGTAGCTTGCCCATTCAGAGTAGACAAAAAAAAAAATTTCCAGCAGATAGGATTGAGATGATCTGCTAACCCTACCCTATTTGTGTGCCTTCAGGTAATTTGCCTCTCTGTCACGCTCCCTGGACCAGTTTACCCAGTTATTCACACTGACTGGATGGTGGCTTGCTCCCAAGCTCTTTTTTGGAGTGAACCACCTGGTTCCCCTGGGGCTGTCGGGTAGTGACCATTCCCCAGGAGGCAGTAGGGAGGAGAGAGCAGGCCAGGTTTGGTTTCTTCCAATCCTTGTGCGGTCCTCCAAAATCATCATGGCTGGTCTTGTGTCCTGTAACATCCCCACAAGCTATAATCCAGGGCAGCCAATGCTCTGAAAACATCACCACTGGGCTTCAGCGTGACCCACTTATTATTTCAAGGACTTTGAACTGAAGAAACATGCAGCAGATAACGATGGTGTGATAGCCACAGGAGCAGCTTGTACAGCCCAGACCCGTGGGCCAGGGGCTGTGTGCACACAGTAGAGTGCCTTTGCAGTGGGTTGCCACAGCAATTTGGACACAAGCCCATCTCTACAGATCTGGGTGGACTGGGTACATGTAGCATCCTGCCTGCTGCCAGCGCTTTAATGCTCACCCAGATTTCTTTTACACAGCTCTCAAAAACATCACATCTCTCCTGTCTCCAGTCCTCTTCAACCCTAGAAAAAGGTGAAAGTTGAGCCCAGGAGAGAGAGAAATTAAAATATAGGAATCTTAGGTGCTGGGTGGGGGAGGATCCAAACTGATCAGTGGTCCAGCATGTCCCCTAAAATTGCTCAGAATTTCACAGAAATTTCTCAAATCCTGAAAATCAATAAAGCCAATTAACTAGAGGTTGGAAAGGGTCCTTGCTGATAACCCAAACAGACACTTGGCTTCTTCCATTCACCTGCTAGGCTTATTGACAAAATCTGAACCAGTTCCAGGGACCTGCTTGCTGCTGCACCTTGGGGCTTGCCCTTCCTCCCAGCTCTCATAGCCCACCTCTGGCAAATCACTTAGCTAGGCAGCTTTCAAACCCTCTCTCAAAGGAGACCTGGGTTGGGAAGATTTAACTGAAGATGGGTTGAAAAAAAACCCACAGAAAGCAAGGACACAGAGGGGCTGTTCCAAGGGGAAATAGTTATTAAGCAGCTGGAAAATACAGCAAAGCAAGCTCTGTATAAAGAATTAGCTGCACAAAAGTCCATCCACTTTTTATAGACTTACCTTCATTTTTTTCACACTCCAGTACCATTATTAACTGCCTGAACCTGTATTTCTGAACAGAAAAGATTTATGTATCTGAAAAGCATATAAGTTTTAAAAACCCAGGCCTTTCTCTACTCTCAGTCCTATTGCATCTACACAGTGACTGCAGTCAGGATGCAGGGTGATGAGCTCTGCTTGCGTCTTCCAGGACTGTGATCTTGCGTTACTGTTAAGCACATGAGGTGCTAGAGCAGATCGTTTCAAACCAGTGCAACAGCCTTCTTTGGCAGAGCAGCTAACTGACTTAACAGACAAAAGGGAAGGAATGGGGATGTGATGCACTGTGATATTAGTAAGCCTTTTGAGAAGTCTCCTAAAGGAACTCCTATCTGGGCAAAAGGGGGCTGTATTAAACTAGTGTAAGGTGGGAGGACACACACTTGCAAGAATCGCCCTCAGTGCATAGCAGTGTGTTGCAGTTAAATGGGGAACAGACTCTGAGAAGTCTTGAGCGTTTTGTCTTCAGTCTGGTTCAAGCCAATGTTTTCATTAATGGTGCATCTGATAGGAGACTGTACTACTAGAAAAATCTGTGGATTGTGCCAAATAGGGATTCACTTTGAAGGATATAGTCAAAATTCAAGTATCGCCTTGATACATTGGAGTAGTAGTCCAAAATCAATAGAGTAGAATTCAGTGAAGATGAGTTTCTCATGAGTTACACTTTAGAAAGAAAACTTAAGTGCACAGATAGAGAATGAAAAATACTGAAGGCAGTAATGCTGCAGGAAAGAAACAGGAACTTACAGTGGACCACAAATTGAGCATGAGTCAAGATTGCATGGGAAGCTTATAAAAAAGGTACCTTTCATTCTGGCTCTGAATGGAAGCCGTTGGGAAGGGGTTATTATTCTGCTCCTCAGGTGGAGGACTAGAGCCAGTTCTGGGCACTGTGCTTAAGAAAACCACAGGAAAGCTGGAAAAAAAGCAGACAAGGAGGAAAAAAGAGGTCCAGAGGAAAACAGCAAGGTATACAGGGAAAAAATAAGAAATATTGGGAGGATGGAGTGCATTTATTTTGTTTTTTCTTGGAAGAGAGAAGGTCAAGTACAGCACAGAGGCGTGAAGGATGACAGACAGGCAGCATTCACAGACACAGAAATTGTTCTTTGGGTGGTTGTGACCAACTGTTCTGTGTGAACGTTGTGGGAATGGCAAAAATCAACAGGTGTAACTCTCAGCAACAAAGGAAGGAAGAACTTCACTAGCTAGGGGAGCACGGAGCACTGGACCAAGTAATTAGGGTTATTGTGCATGTTTAAGACAATGTTAGGCAAATATCTGTAAGGATTGGTTTTGGTATATCTGCTTCAGAGCAGCTAAACAGATTTGATTTCTCTAGAGATACTTCCTGGCCCTGAAGTCAGTGATTTATAGGACAGCAGTATTTTCGCATTAAAATGATGCTTGACTGCCCAAGTGTCTTCCAAGCAAAGACATTTGGAATCATATTCTGTCCTCATCTGTACATCTGCAGTCACTGAATTAATTTCTATATATGCATAGGACGCTGTAGGCACAGGCACGTCGCTGACCTGGGATGATAGGCTGTAGACAGTCTGCGTATTTTAACTCTATTCAGTTCCTCTTCCACTTTTTGAGACCTGTTTGATTACCAATGGCATTTCAAGTCATTGAGCACTGTTAATAACCCCAGTTAATCACAGAAGCACATTTCCCCTTGAAAGAGTTCAAATGGTGAGAGCGAGCACAGCCAAGTTTAATGCCTCCACTGCGGAGATGATGTGCTCCCGGCCGTGGCTGCCTCTGCGAGATGGCTCCTCGGTACTCTGCCTGGTTGCTCAGGTGAGGCTGCAGTTTTTTCCATGGTTTTGGACCAGGATAATAATTATGATCCTGTTTTGCACATAGAAATTTTTTTACTGTATATTTTTTGTTGCACTAGATTTCAAGCTTTGTGGGATTTAAAGATGTACTTAAATGCCTTAGGTGCCTAATTCCCTTTGATGTTCAGTTAGAGCTAGGTGGCAAAGCTGTTTCATAACCTTAGTAAATAAACGTACTACATGTCAGAACTGCTAAATATCTGCCTTGAGAGGTGGGCATCCAAGCATGTACTGTACTCGGGTACAGCCTCTCTGGGACAGTAATTAAAGTAAGAAAGACTGTTGCTTTTAGGTCTAAAAATCCATGGTCAGGTTTCCGCTTCTGGCCATCCACTGTGGTAGTACATATACAGATCTGAAGCCCTTAAACCGAAGGCTTATTACTGAACTGATGACAAAATTCAAGGAACCACTCAAAATCAATTAGTGCCAAGGGCTTCTGTCCCTCAAACCGGAATCCACATCTGGCACAGAAAATAGCATGGGTTGGTTCCAGGCCAAACTTAGCATGGTATGAGCTGCTCGGCAGAGTAGCTGTGGAGCAAAGGAAAGGAAAATATTATGTAAAAAATGAGGCGATTAATATTCATGCAGGTGCTAAGGAGTGACATTTTGATTCCCTAACACCAGTATTAGCATTTTGCTTTTTGCCAGCAAACCTGAATTGATTTTTGGCTCAGTTTTGCCCTTTGAGGTAAATCCTTGGTAATAAAGTTGTACTTTCACAGCTTACTGAGTGTGCATGCATCTGTTAGAAAAAAGTGGCTGTTTCAATGTAAAATGAGAGTCTGTATAAAAAGCAATGTAGCAAGAAACCTTTTAGTAATAGCCATTTCTGTTAGCCACTGTTTTGTATTTTCATGGTAGCTGGATAGCCTGGGGCCAGGAACATGCAGGATAAAGAAAACTCCATCTTCCCAAATTCAGATGGAAACTCGAACAGGTAGAGATGGACCGTGGAAAGCAGCTGGAAGAACCAGTGGGATGCGCTGGGCTCCGTTGCAGCTCCATCCTGCAGGAAAAGCCAGCTGCAAGGGCTGTGCCTGGAGTGGGGCTGTCACAGCGCACAGGTCCCCGGAGTAATTACTTGGGAGCCACAGTTGTGAGAGGTTATTTGCCCTGCTGTTGAGGTTATTTGTCTCGGTTTAAAGAGCTGCACAGTGAAAATATCGTTATTAACAAAAGATCTCAGAAGAATGAGTACCTTGCAGTGCAGCTGAGCGTTCACTGCCTGCTGATCAGTTGCGGGACCTTTACGCTCTGATTAGAAGCTGAGTGTGACACTTCTTGTTTTCAGAAACTCCCAATTTAAATTAATCAAGCGCAGAAGCACACTCTGGCTGGCAGGACACTCAGGAAATCAGCTGGGAGCCGAGGTGATATCTCTAGCTCTCATCTTGTTTCACTTTTATTGCCACTGCTTGGTGACTCTTGATTTGAAAAATATTGGCTTAGCAGAAATGGGCTTGTCACCTGTCCAAATAGCCAGTCTCCGATATTCTGAATGTCTAAAGGATTTTCACTAGGCATGACTGAAGGGTTCATCAATAATGTAGAAACAGCATTTAAAATACAGAGGAAAGTTTTGTCAAGTGATCTTCAAGGTCAGGGGAGATCAGAGAAGTTTTACCCATCTGTGGGTAGTGTGTTTGTCTTCTTTGAAGGCATAGAAAATTGCAATTCATATTATACCTGCATTGACAGAACAGAAGGGAAATCCTGCTGTCAGCCACAACCTGTCCCCTCCCTGGCAGAAGCAGAATCCTTCCAGGAACAACCTCTGGTGTCTTCATCTAACACCAAAATGGTTGCTGCTTCGCATAGGCACCTTCAGACCAAGGTGAACATTCAGAATCTGATGAGGTCCTTGATGCTTCTTTCCAAGATGGAGACAATGCATGCCAATGTTTTTTGCAGTCTCCACAACATCAACAAAATATCCAGACTTTGGGAATCATTGGTCTAAATACTCCCTTACAAGAGGGATGACTCTGACATCGTGAATTCCCTGGAGAGTCTGGTCCCTGGTTCCAATGTCCCCAGGAGATAAGGAGATGCACACGCTGCAGTGAAATCCTCGCAGACAAACTGCAACACCGCTTTCGTTCTCTCAACGAGTATATAAATTTGAACAAAATCAAACCTAAAAAACACAAACCGTGTAACCCGCTGGCACCAAACTTGCTGTCTGTGCTGAGAGCCTTGGTTAAAAATGTGCCTTTGTCCTGGAGCTGTCAGGTCCCCTGCTTTGTCACAGAGCCACCCCGGTGTGACGGGACATAGAGGCTGTGGCTCTGCCAGCTGCACTCCTTCCTCTGTCGCCTTTTCCACCCACATCAGGCCCTGCCCATATTATTTGTTAAGATTTTTTTTTCCTTTTTTTTTGTGTGGCATGTAGCTGTATCGAGCTGTATCAGTTTTAGTAAAGGGAGGACAGATGGGAAGCAAGGATCCGAATGCATCTGCTGGACCCTGAGTCGGGTTAGGGGTTTGCTTTCTCTTGCTGTCTCTCACTAGTAGCGATGTTGTCTTTGCTGAGGCCAAGGTCTAGTCTCAGCATGGCTGTCCTGGGAAAACTGTTGTTCGGATAAGGTAGGAATTGATGAGCAAGAGTTACTGAAATTGTCTCTCGTGACCTGCTCCTAAATACAGGGATAAACAGAAGAGAGGAAATGCCTCTGTCTGCTTGCAGTGATCCAGGCACGTTTTGCATATCTGTTGTTGTATTTTTAGGCTGAAGACGTGATGGACCCAGTAGCCAGGGAGGGGAGGGGTGGGGGTGGGTGAATATGTGAAAGCAATTTCCTACTAAGAGAAAAAAAATACTTTTGCTACTCCATGTGTGCCAGTGCTGTGGGGTAGTGGATATAAGTCCACGCTGCCAAACCAGTGGGATTATCTTGGGGGGGGGGAGCAGTGTTTCTGAGGTTGATTTGTGTTTCAGTTTCCTACTGTCTTTTCCACATGAGCATGGGGCTGCGCATAGTGCACTCTCAGCGCTGGGATTGCCATCCGTGCATGCTGCAGAGGAGAGCAGCCAGGCCACAGCAAGTGAGCTCTGCTCTCCTGCCCTCTCCTGCTCTCCCAAGGGTGCTGACAGCCTCCTTGCACTGGGGCCATTATGTGCAAACCCCATTCGGTCCCAGCAAATACACGTAGGGTCTGAATTTCTGAGTACCGTTGCTCCTGACCATCAATCACTGCACACAGCCTCTAACACTTTCCTTCCCTGGAAACAGCTTTTTCATGGAAATTAACCTGTTTGGATGAAGATTCTTGTTGTTACAGTTTGGATTCTTTTCGACAGAGCGAGTTGACAGCAACAGCAATGAACTGTCCTGTGTTTGGACAAGAGCCACATCTCTGCACCACTTAAGCAGCTGATGCGAGGGTTGTGTGGGGTGTGGGGGAGTTGAGGGGTAGACCCAGGGGTTCCTGGGTGCAGAAGTGCAGCAGTAGGACAGGACTCTCCTTTTCCACACCAAAATTTTCCCCAGGCAGAAGCAGAGAGGTTTGGCCATTGCTGAGGTTTCATCCAGGGTAGCAAATCTCCAGAAAACCCACGCAAGCAGCTGCTGCACATGTGTAGGTGGCACAATATAGACGAGTCAGCCTGGTGTATCTAAAATGCAGCATGTGTTGAACTCATCCAGCCTTTTTATGCAGCACCTGTACAGGACTGATGCACTAGGACACACTGAATATCTGTGTTACTGCGTTTGTCTGTATTTCCCGCAAGGGAGTGGCAGGAGTGGATCAGCTGTAGCTGAGTGTGGCGAGCACTCCCACATCCCATGGGACAGTAGGGATGGCCCAGCTGCCAGGCTGTCCTCCTCATCTGCGGCTGGGTCGGGGCTGCGGGGAAGATCTGGGAAGATCCCTGCTGGCTCTCAGGGTGGCTTGAGAAGTGCAAAGCCTGAACATCTGCTCTGCAGAGGCTCATCAGAGGTGATGAGGGCTGCTCATGTGTCAAGGACTGCAGGCATGAGAGCAAGGGGGGGATGAGAAACCCCTGTGCCATCCCATGATGGGCACGACGGGCCCTCTTAGCCCAGGCTGGACCAGTTCACAGCTCCTAGCTCCAGTGTTGTCCCACGGCTGCCAGCCAAGGGGGTTCTGTCTGTTGCTGCTCTGCGCCGTGATGCAGGATTGCAGGAGAGAGGGCAATAGATGTGCTGAAATCAGTTGCACGATGTTTACTTCACGTTTGCAGCACTTGGAGATTTCTTGCTGCTTGCCAGGGCTGAGGCTGATGTTGACAGTGACCTTGGTCCAGTTACATTCTTGCTCCATCGTGCCAGCAAAGTTTCCTGTGAGAAAACAACGTGTCCCTTTCTAGTTATGCTTAAAAAGCCGTTTTCCCGTCTCACATTTCTGTATGATAGAAGTGGCCAAAGAGAAGCTGCTTCTTAAAGTCAACTGAAGTTGAAACAGAAGCGGGGTTGTATCTAAATGTTTTTAGGGTATGACATAGTGTGACCTGTATCTGAACAACCCAGCAGAGCAGATGAATTTCTGGGTGATTTCATTTGTGTAAAACTGTGGCTCAGGAACAGAAGGTTGCTGTGGTGAAATAAAGTGCTAGTGAATAAAGAAGGACTCAGAAGTGGAAAAAAGCGAATGTAAGTTCTGAGTGGAAGGAAGGGGAAGAAGTCGGTGTGATGTGGCATTGCCCATATTGTGAGATTGAAAAGAGCCAAGTTTTGGGGGGATTTTAGAGCAAACTGGCATCTGGGAAAGAGAGAGCACATCCCTTTCCCAGTCCAAACAGCCGTAAGAGGAAACACCCTGCAGGGTCATCCCTGAAAGAGCTATTGCTGGACATGATGAAGGTGAAATCCTTGTGCTTCCCTGCTGTCCCCAGCACATTTTTCCCAAAAGTGCAGACAGTGCAGTTGTTCTGCATGACCTGTGAATGCCAGCACATGTCCCCGGTGCCCTGTCCCTGAGAGCACACCTTTAGCTTTCAAATCGCTTCTGGAGCTGCGGGATTGCCTGCCACACCTCAGGCATCCCTGGCTGCTCTGTGGTCATCAGGTTTTCACAAACTGTCTGATTTCAGCAATTCCCCTTATAAACACTCCTGAGTATCTGGCCACAAATTTTCCTAAGCCCACGGTATTTTAGTCACTGTCTGCACAGATTGATCCTTTGTCCCAGTATTGCGTAGGGGTGTGGAGCAGCTAATACAGGGGGAATTTGCTTTATGAATGATTCATGCTGGGGTGATCCTCATCCTATTCAGTTCAAAATGAACAGCAAGAAATGGCACAATTAGAACTGGGACAAGAGGAAGCCCTTGAAGTGCTGAGGCCATCCCACATCGCCTGTCATTGCTTTCTCTGGTTTGTGTCTTCATGTGGAGCCGAGGGATGTCGCAGCACCTCATCTCACGGCCTTTTGAGGAGCTACGGCTTAGAGGGATTGTGCTGGTGAAGCTGTGAACTACATCCAGCTCTGTTTTGGCTTTTGATCACCGGGAGATACATGTGTCGAAGTGCAGCAGCAAGAATGACAGTGCACTTCATTCTTTTGCCTAGAGGGACAACAGCCCACTGCTTGGAGCACATGGTGTTCAGGAGCTTGCCACATTGATTAAGGGAAGGTGTATCAGGCTTTGACAAGTTACACTGGAGGCTGAACACTGTCAGCTGTAGACTACATGCTAGCACATATACTGCATACATAAAAAGCTATTTATCTTTGCAGAGGGCGAAGATGCTGCTGATGATAGGGAATTAATTTCCACAGACCTTTCAGGGCTTTTTGATGTGCGTGTGCTCGGCGTCGCTGCTGAGTGACTTCGTGTTTCCCAAACATTGATGCTACTGCTGCTAGATTCAGAAAAAAGAGATGGGCCAGAGCAATGCTGTGCCTCAGTGCCGGGGCTCTTGGGCTCAGAAGGTGCTGTAGAGTGGAGCTTTCCTGCAGACTGGATGTAAAGGGCAGCGTTTTGTGGCTGCAGTGAGTCCTGCTCTGTCTGGGTTTCCCGTACTGGCCTGAATGGGGCAGGGAAAAGCTTTTACACTGAAAGCATTGGGCTGGGATTAAGAAAATCCAGATTCTGACTCTGACACAGCCTTTCCAAGGATTGTATGCAACTGACCTTGTTTCTCTGTGTCATTTATCTACTCACCATGGTGGGACTTTCTCCATCCCTCGTAGGACCCTTGTGTGAGTGAGGTAAATGAAAATATTCAGTTGGTCTGCTGGTAGGCACCATTTGTTTCCCTAAAGGGACAAACCTCCACCCTTACTTGTGGCATTATGGGGCTGATCCTGCTTCTGTCCCACCGAGCTGCTGTGTAAGCGTGAGTCTAGCATGACAAGTATCATGATGGTCACAACTGCATTTGGCAATTTATTTTCTCCCTAAAATACCACATTTTCTTTTGCCGTTTCCTCCCCCCCCC
>Ga0065711_1002312_pt1 | contig 56983 bp, 32 predicted proteins | sample Hoacrofraction12_FD_59098 | JGI IMG/M metagenome (GOLD analysis project Ga0065711, IMG submission 59098) | Hoatzin crop microbial communities from Cojedes, Venezuela - Epithelial fraction 12 v2 (version 2) | ecosystem: Host-associated > Birds > Digestive system > Esophagus > Crop | place...
GCCCCGGCCCGTGTAGCGGGGCGGCGGGCCGCTCCCGCGGGCTGCTGTGTGAGCGGCTTCTGTGACCACCCCGCGGCCTGGTGAGAACCGCGGTTCGGGTGGGCGAGGGCCGGCTTCGGACCTTCTTTGGAGGTGCCGTGGGGGGGTGGGTATCTTCCTCACGCGGTCTGCTTGGCGATGAGACTGCTGACGGGCCGTGTGAGCCGCTGTGCTGCCTGCTAACGCTCCCCTTCTTCGCAGTTTCCTAGGTTTGTCCATGATGAGACACAGCAGTAACGCTTAGCGATGGGTGACGTTTTAGCTTATGAAGCCGAGTTGCTTGGACTAGTGAGAGAGGTTGGTTTTCTCTCTTTTTTGCCTTTTTTTTTTTTTTTGAAGTTGCAGTGAGCAAGGTGTAACTTCATGATGCTTGTATTCGGAGCCGGGCATTGCAACTGTGATCTGAATTCTGGGGTTATTTCACTGGTCAAGTGTTTGCTGTATCCTGAGATTGTGCTGACTCCTGTCCTGCTTAGTAGGTTCAAAGGGCTCAATGTCCATTAAATGCCAGCTGTCAAACATCACATCAATCTAGAATTATCTGTTGTTCATTGCAAATGAGGCTTTCATGAACAGAACAGTTAAGTAGATTAGATCCATAGACAGCTTTGGGGCTCAGGTCCAAGCTATGGTAACAGTGAGATCTTTAAAATATCGCTTAGCTGCTACCTCATTCCATACGTATATAAAATCATGAGGCATGTGAAAACGCTAGAGCTGACAAAGCCCAGGCTGAAGTCCTGAGACCTCTGATCTCCATGGTTTAATGTCTAAGCAGGATTTTCCAGCTAGGCACTCCTCTGTGCATATTGCTCGTAAGAGGTAATCAGAAGATATTCTAAAGTGTGAAATTGTCCCCTGAAAAAGACAGCAAGAGACGAAGTTTCGAGGGCAGGTACCTCTCTGGTAGTCTGTGCTTCAGTCTTCTGGATAAGTTGGCTAAAATGGGATGTTTATGATTTGGAACAAGAATACAAACTCTGATCTCTGCTGCTTGTTACTGCCTCATCCCTTTGATCAACACTGAGTTGGTAGCATAGTTTAGGGCCCTCAGTGAACACCAAACTAACAGCCTAACCCCCCCTGCCTTGTGTGACCCAACCTATTGCAGGGTTCCACAGCTGCCGGTGCTGCGGAGGGGCGATCAGCAGCGGCAGTCTGCCATCACTGTGCCCAGCTTTCACCAGGCCGTCTGTTGAAAGCCTGGACAGTTAATTCCTGCTGAAAGAGTCTGCCAAATGGCAAAATCATACACAACTTAAAATCTTTCTGTGTATCTCGGAAAACAAATCTAAAAAGAGGTTAAAGTACTTAATCATTACTATACTACTGTTGATGTTAACAGTGAAGAAAGTAAACAATTCTTGCTCTCTGTGGCGATGCTTGGCATCCAGATCAAGTCTATAAAATGAAACGGGATGTCTTGCTTCAGCAACCAATAACTAAGACTCCTGAGATGGGAGAGGAGGAGAAAGTTGTGTGTAATATTGTGACTACGTTGTGGGAGGAAGAGGCAGGGCTGTTTATTTCTTTCTCAGAAGAATAGTGCTTGATTAGGTGTTCGTTAATTTGGGTTGCACAGCTTCAGATGAGTGACCTGGCTTAGAATTCAAGCTGTCTGACTGCTGCTGTGGAGACGAGCATCACACTTAAGAATTCTGTCCTCTGAGAACATTAGTTGCAAGGAATTTATTTACTTGTTTCTTCAACCGACATATAGCATTAATGGATTTTAGTTCTTTTTCTTCTTTGGTTAAATGAAATTACTGGCTAAATTGAGGGGCGTCATTCTTGCAGAGAGGATGTGCTCAGTTGTCAGTACTGTTGTCTAGGATGAAGCAGGAAATTTAGTTGAGAGACAGTATTTTCTTACCACGAGGTACCAGTTCTTGGTTTATTGCTGCACAGTCTTTGGCATTTATGGACCCTGCTACAGAGAAACTTTAAAGGACTTTGGTGATCTCTGAGTCACTCACTGAAGGATTAATAATCTAAAAAAAATATTGTTCTTGTATGTTTTTGTCTTGCAGTACTTGGATTTTGCTGAATTTGAAGAAACAGTGAAAGTATTTACAAAGGAATGTAAAATAAAAGGGAAACCATTACCTAAAGCAGCAGGTGTCTCTTCAAGAGATTCAAAAGCTTTGCCTGTTCAGGTAATGCATTGTTTACACTTACTTTGAGTAATACTAAAACCAGTTAAAGGCCACTAACCATCGTGTAAATTATTACAGCAGTGAGATTATCTGAACTGTCTGAACAGATCCTTGATTATTTGAAGAAGTCTGCTAGCAGTCTTCTTTCAGTACAGGAACCTTCAAGTTTGGTTTTTTATTTGCAGAACTCTAGTCCTTTTGAATGTGAGACGGTAGTTTTGGTTCACGCTGTTATAGGTTTGTAGCTTGCCGCACTTTGGTAAGACTGATTTTCACACACTGTAGGCATTTATTTTTCTCTTGTGGTAAAGATGGATCCCCAGATGAACGTGCTTGAAAATTAGGACTTTGCTTCTTGTATTAAAGGTAGATGGAGAAAGAATATTTAGGTGGTCATTGGATAGTGAGAGATCTTGGATAAAACTTTTTAATTCCAAGTGTTCAGATGGCACTTGAATTCTTCGTTCACTAACCTGCTGTTGAAAAAATGCATCTCTTCTGTGTTTGATTTTTCACTGAATGCTTTTCCCCTTTGCAGAAGGATCTGCTTACAGCATTTGAAAATGGTGAGCAGAAAGTTTTCTTCCAACTCTGGGAGGAGCATATTTCGTTTTCAGTCCGGGACAATGAACCGGTTGCTCAGAAGCTGGAGTTCTATCTTCACGTACACTTTGCCACATACCTCTTAAAACACTCTGTGGGAAAGCCTGTAAGTTTAGTTCACAGTTCATATTTCAAATTGCTTTTATTTGTTTTACTTCATTTATTTGTCTTTAGTGTGGAGAAGGATGGGATGTTTAGTAAGAAGAATTCCCAGAATATGTATCCAGTTTTTGGGCCACACTCTCCGTTTTAGTTGAACCAGACACCTTGTGTTGTGAAGTACAGAGATGGAATTTGGAGGTGTCCTTATCTCGGAGCTCCTGAAATATTTTAATTTGGAAAATACCAGCACGATGATACTTTCGCACCTCTAAGTATAGTCTGTAGGAGATTCTTAAAACACTTATTTTGCTTCTGGTTTGGACTGAAGCTATGTTGTTGAAATATAAACATTTCTGATAAAATGGGAAAGCGGAATCTTGGCCAGCTTAGTATATCATACTGAAAACAATAATTCCAAGCTGTGATAAAATATCTGTTATATGGGACTTTTATGACAAAGGGACATTTAAGTAGCCTGGAGCCAGCCACATCAGCCAGGGCTTAATAGGTCCTGCCCTACACCTGCCAGCTGCTACAGGAGCGTTTGGATGCCTTCAGTGTGTTTTGTAACCTCTAAGGAGCTTCTGGTCTGTTCTGCATGCCAGCTCCCTTTCCTCGTGCTGTGTTGAGTGGATGTTACATTTCTGCACTTATCACTGAAATAAAGTGTGTCTAAAGTAGGTGTTTCCTCTCTGCCCTGAGTGTGGAAGTGGCACGCTGCTTTAGAGATCTAGCCTGAAGTGGCCAGGAATAACTTACATTCAAAAAGCGATTGTTCCTCTCTTCTTTTGTTCGACCTGGGTGACACAAATAACAACATGGGTTTAAATTTTCTTTTTTGAATGGTGAAAAGAAGATAAAGTGCTCTGTAGTTAAATATGTGTTGTTTTTTAGATAACAAACGTTCTGGGATTTCAAGCTTGATGTTAATGTATTTAGGTCTTTGCTTTTACTTTCCAGCTTTACAGTACATTCAGAGTGGTAGTTTTCTAAATAAATATGCTGCTTTATTTCCTAGGACAAAGCTGAACTTGAGGAAAGGATTTCTCATTTTAAAGCATACTTGGAAACAAAAGGAGCTGCACTGAGTCAGACTACAGAGTTTCTTGCCTTCTATGCTTTGCCTTTTGTTCCAAACCCCATAGTCCATCCTTCATTTAAAGAACTTTTCCAGGTAAGTATCTATTTTGCAGAGGTGATGTTTATGATGATTTTTCTCATGGGGTGATAGATATTGATTGATGTTTAGTTTGGTAATTACTTTTATTGTTTCCTTTAACAGAAACTGTGCAGTCAAAAAAGAACATATATTTGACGGAGGAAGGGTTGTGAGCGTGCCATCAATAGCAGAGTACCATCTTAAATGTATTTTATATTTTCTTGAGTCCTAAATGGTACACTGGCTTTGTGTCCATGAATAAGAATTGCTACCTTTCCTTCCTTTCCACACAACCCTGAAACACGCATGCTTCTGGGAGTCGCTATGTAGTAGTTCAAGGCCACTTATTTGCTTTGAGGTTGTTGCCCAACCCCACTATCTGTGTACGTATAGCTGGACTTAAAGCATGATAGCTAGGCGTAAGAAGACTGAAGTAGTTTCATGTAATGTGGAAAAGAGAAAGTCAAGTTTATAAGTAATCCTCCTGTATCCTTCCCAAAAAATGCTGGAAGAGCATAGCGTTGCTTAGCGGTTTGGTGACTCTTGCCATAGGCGTTTTTCCTGGTTAATTTTTTTGTTAAATGTGTTTTATTCCTTGCCTTTGGGTGTCTGTTTCCGAGTTCAGTTCTTAGGCTGGCATGTGCAAGGTGAGAAGAGAGTGTAAAAGTATGCTTGCTTCAAAATAGAGCTCATTTGCAGGTGCACTTTCAGTGTGATGATGGTCTACAGTTACTCTGTTGATGGAGCGGTAGGAAAACACTCTTACATTGACTGCTTGCTGGGCACTATGCGGGTTGATGGCTAGGAGATGATGTCCAGAGCTGTGGTTTGACCTTCCAAAGTATTGGTGGCAATAACAGTGGGGAAGTTACAGCCACTATTTCACCTGCTGACGGCTTGTTCCTGCGGTGCAAAGTTGCGCCTTAACTTCTTGGTTATGCTGGAAATGGCTGGTTGTGTCGTTGCACTTGGACTGGATCAAGGAACTGATCTGCTTTATTGCCTGTGAATGTGTGTGTATACGGCTCCCATGTACACACAGACGTACACATATTTGTTTGTAAAATATATGTAATATTTTGCAGGGTTATGTGCTTGAAATGCTTCACCATCCTACCTCATGGACAGTTGTGCTGGCTTACCTAAGCAGCTGTGGACAGTTATTGTGGTGGGAGGAAGTATCTTCAGCCTGCATTGCTGCCACACACTTTTTGATATCAAATCAAAGCTGAAGTGGTACTTGCCCTAGGGCTGACTTTGGATGTGCCAGCTGATGAGGAGCTCCAGTTTAACACCAAAAAAAGGCATATACTGCCATTTTCCTTTGGGACTAGCTATAAATAATGAGATGTACTGGTGACCTCAGAGATGAGTTATGACTACTCTTTTTTTAATTATACTTAACAGCATTTTTTGTTTTTTAATGCCTTATCTAAGATGAGTTCCTCAGATTTATTCGTAGTAACCCAGTGTCCAAGCTCTTAGTCCACAGTCACTCATATTTTCTTGTGGGAATTGTACAGCTCATTCCGTGTTAGTGTTGAAACACAGATTGGTTTACTTTTGAGAAAAAACAGCAGTGAGTCACTAGTCTACTAAGCAGCCTTATTACAGCATTTTTCTTTTCTCGGGCATCTGATGCTTTATATAGCTGGAGTTCCTGTCTGTTTGTGTAATACATCTTGAAAAATAATACACACTCCTCTCCGTAGGAGACATGGTTTCTTTGATAATATACAGCATGCTGTGGTGCACCACTGGCTGGATACTGAATTGGTAAATGCAGCAAGTAAATTCTGTACACTGTCCAGCATGGTGAAATAAGGGCAAATCTGAGCTGTGAGAACAGCTTGCAACATACACATATACAGCAGTAAATTTAGGAAGCTCCTGCTACTTTTTGGAAGATTCTACTTTTTCATCTGTTGGCTAGCTTTTTGTCAAGCTGAAAGTAGCTTAACTGAAGGTTTGAAATAGAAGTGAGTATTCAGTGAATTCTTAGGTGTAGTTTGGCTTTTTTAGTTAAATATTATTTTCTTGTGCGTATGAGGCACTATGTCAGACAGAAGACAGCATTCCAGTTAGTGGCTGATACTTTGATCCATTTTTTGTACATGAGTTGTTTTTCTCAAAATCCGTATTTTAGAAATGCTGTACCCTGGTCACTGATGTCATGTTGTGACGCTTGCAATAGTTATTGACAAAATTTACAGTTCCCAGATCTTGTTAGGAGTGAAAGATGATGACCATGATTACTTTGAAAACTGAGTAATGGAAAATTATTCATTTTGAGCTCTATTTAATTGATTTAAAATTCATATTAATCTTTTTAACTTTTTCTGAAGGTGTTTATATTTTAAATGTACTTCTAATTTGGCAGCACCAACACTATATGATAGTTTTACACTTGAAATAAAGCTACATTGTGTTGTTAGAACTCTTGTCTAGGGATAATCCTGAACTCTCTTCTAACTTCTGTACGCTTTTATGGGTAGCTAGCAAACACATTCACGTCAGTAACAGTGAAGGGAAAAACTTTTCAATACAGTGCTGGCTGCCTTGTTTACTAGTGGAAGGTTGCTGTGATCCGAACAGTGCTTTCAGCAGAGTGTACATATTTGGTGAACAACTGTCATCATTTGTTTTTCTTTTCAAGGATTCTTGGACATTGGATTTAAGGACAAGACTGGAAAAGTTCCTGTCTCTGACTCTCAAAGCCAGACAGACTCCCCGGCTTCTCACTTTATTTGTATCCTTTTGAGAAAACACTTTGAAGATAATTGGAATTACTATGAAGAGGCAGTAGGATTTGTTGGAAGAGCGTGCTGTTAAGATTTATTGCAGAATCACAGTAACATTGCTGTTCAGTGCTTTTATGTTTATAACCTGCATTCAAAAAAACCTTTTGAAAAAGTTATGTAAAGACAATGCATAGATGCATATGAACCTGTATATTTATCATATGACCATTCTTTGCTTCCATGTATGAGGTACAGCATACTCAAGGCACCGACCTGACCTGACTTCTTTCTTAACATTTGTAAAGCTGTTAGTCTTTTCAATTAGCTATTTCAGGAACTGGCTGAAAGTTTTCCAGGGTTCCAGAAATTACTGTTTTATTAAATGGCTTGTGCTTCAGACTGTATTGTTTTTCTAACAATATTGTTTAAGCTATGTTGTCAAGCCTAATATGCAAACTAACTAGCTATATGACAAATTGTCTTCTCCATTTTTGGTCAATACAGTTAAAGGCAAGGTATATAGAACTGAACTGCATTCTATGTTTCTGGCCTTTTTTTGCCTTTTTTTAAAAAAAACAAAACACCAAACAAACAAACAGGAGAAGTTGAAAGTCCTTTTCCTGCTGTATCTTACTTCATTCTAAAGCAGCGTGTTGCCATGGTGGTATTCGATGATGAGCTGGAAGTTATTTCCTTCTGTTCCATTCCTACCCATTTTCCAGGATGGAGAGCAGTGATCAAAACACTGCTTTCACTCCCATGTTACAGATGTTTTTGTGGGAGTCTGGCACAGAACAACTGAAGAATATTTTCTCTCTGCTTATTCCTCTTAACGGAGTAATGTACTGCATCCTGATTGAGCTCTGAATATTTCTTAGGTATTAAACCTGACTTACCCTGAACCACTTGCATATTTGTATGTTGATTTTCTGTAAAATCAGAGGTTTGACTTTTGATTTTGATGTTGATACATTTAGACTGGAGTTACAATATCTTGTACTTCAGGGCTGGATCTAGTATCTTTAAAGGTCAGCAAGAAGTTTCAAGTCTCTGTGCAACATTGTACATTGTGCACTTACAAGATTTTTAGGTTTTTTTTTTATTGATTTATTTATTCTTGCTCTCCTGTGAAGCATCAGGCATTGTCTGTTGCCTGGAACAGTAGAAATATCTGGCTTGGTTGGGTTTGCTAGTTGGTTTCTCATTCTGTATCTCCGGAACAAACACGTACTGAAAGGATGCACATTTTCCTGAACTGCTCCGACTTGTACAACAGAAGGAGAATGGACAGTGCAACAAAGGTAAACGCTGAGATGTGGTAAGGATGTTCTGTAAGATTATTGGGGGTTATAACAGTAGTGGAAGGTATGCCTGCAATGATGGGAAAACTAGTGATGTGTGGCAAAAAGTCCTTTGAAATCTAGACCCGTGTCTTGGTGACCGTAATTGCTAGACTGCTTGAGGTCAGTAGGGTTGAGCATAGGCATATACTAGAAATGGCAGAGGGCCTAGTAGTAGGATTTGTATTTTAAGTATATTCTGTCCTAAAATATGGTATAAACAAATGCAGAACTCTGTACAAAGTGCATACCAGGTCTGCACTTTGTACAGTGCACTTTGCACTAACATTTAGTTATAATGAAAGTAAATGTGCTCAGATCCTTTTCCCATACCTGCTTATGCCTAGCTGTATCTTCCAGACTTCGAATATTATTCAGTTATTCTGATGATCTTAGACAAAGTTCATTTTTGTTCCTATTCAGTCATCCTGTTTAAACTCCTAAAATAGTACATATTGGTATCTCCAGAATAAGAATGTGTCAATTTAAGTAGGACTCGCTAATGTGTTGCATTTTGAGGTAAGCTGTTCTTACCTACTGAAGTGTGTAAGTGAATTGGGGTCCTTTAAAACATAATAATTTCAACACTGAATCCCATTAGATGCTGGTGGCACTGGAAGTATACACTGTTTAAAAATCAGTTCAATAAATAGAACTTAGGTTCCCAACTACCTCGCATTCATTTTTTCACTTGACTTTCTGTGTTCACTTTATCAGCTGGGTTCCTAAAATGACTTTTCCTCGAGTTGTCTTCTGACAGCTGTCTGTACTTGAGTCAGCTACATGTCCATGGTGAAAGCTTCCTACTCTTTCAGTAAGAGAAACTTTCATGAAATACTTTTCCTTTTTTAGTAAAATTACTTTGTGTGAGAAGATAATGATATAAAAAATGCAAGATATGTCAAGACTCTGTGATTTCTCTCTTTCACTCCCTAGTCTCATTAAAGACCAGTGTTTGTAGCTGATAATCCCTGGATTTAATAGGCAAGGGGTAAATTAGACCCTGTTTCTTAATTGCCAAGACTAGAGTTCCTGAGCTGCTTTGAGTTTTGGTTATGTAGTTTTTTCCTGCTGACTGTAGGTGGAAACAGATTTTCATCACTGGAAATTTTCCCCACTGGACTATGAAAAGTAAGCAAATTATGAGTAGGGTTATGTTTCATGACTTGGTGCTTCCAACTTTCCTCTGAGTGAAAGTCACACTCTAGATACATCCACTGGAAATTTCGGAATTAAATGTGTTGTATCACAGTTAAATAAAAATGTATTCCGATTTGCTCATCTAGGCAAAGGAATAAAGTGCTGATGAGTAACTAGTTTTGTGCAATGGTTGCTCTGAGAATCTTTATTACTTTAGAAATATATTCTTGTTTTGGAGCTGTATCATATTAAAGCCGTTGTAGCCATTTAGCAGTGATGGCTGTGGAATAAAAATAAAATCGAAGTTGAATGATTATTATCAAGGAAGAATAATTTGTGTTGTCTTTGGAAGCTGTCTTAACTCTTTTGATATTTAGGTTGATGAATATTGATGGCAGTTGAGATGGTTTTAACAGCTTAAAAAATTTTAAAAAGTTTGGCGAGCTCAGCAAGATTACTCAATGCTACTGGGAGCAGTTCTAGTGTTCCTTTTGATCTTTCAAGTGCATTTTGCTGGGTTTGAGTGGGATCTGTGGCTTGTCACAGCTTCTACTGTTATTTCACACTGTTTTTAGCTCCCTCCTAGAAAGTATAAGAAAAATATCATTAGGCTGGCTTGATTTGCAGTTTGATATCAGGTGTCAGTCGCAAATCCTGCAGGTGCAGAATACTGTGATTCATGAATTGCTCTCAGAAAGCAGCCATACTTAGAGGGGACAAGGCTGTGAGAGTAAAGTAACTGTCTTTTTTTTTTCTTAACTCATAGACATTGAAAAAATACAGATTAGAAGTAAGAAAATGTACCTTCTCTGTATTCCATGCTTTATTTTATTCCTGTCCATTTATAGCTAAAGTTTATAGCTAAAGCCTATTAATGCACATTTGCTCTAAAAGATCCCATTAAAAAGATAATTTTGCTAAATTTTCTGAAAGTAAGAATAAGCTGTTCTGCCGTCTACTGCTTTTAATCTAAATGGGATAAAAGCAGCCTGTTTCAGAAACCCTTAAAATCCAAAAGATGTGACAGGTTTAAAAGCAATTTCTAACATCTGAAATCATAGAGCTATCTAATGACTTTGATCTTTTTTGTTTGTAAAGAAAGCTTTATGAAGAGTTCTATTTGAGCAGTATTTTACTGGCAGTTTTCTGTCTCTTATGTCCACATGTTTATTGCTTTTTGAAGTGGTTTGTCAGAAGCTGTTTGGCAGATATTTGTGCATGATCAGTACATTACTACCTGCGATGTAACCAGATTGCCATTGTAGAATACGACTTGTGAAGGCTCTACCAGATAAGCCATGGTGCTAATACAGCACTTCCACTCCCCTTTTTTCCCCTCGGCTGAAGATTCCCACCCTTATGCCAGCTGCCATGGGACAGCAGAGGTTTGTGCCTGAGTTCAGAGAGCAGGGGAGCAAATGGCAAGGGACAGTTATTGAATAACTACACCGAAATTCTTTAGAGCTTGTTTATCGTAGCTGCAAGGTATCATATGCTGAGCTTTTTTTAAACACAGAGCATAACTGTGCAGGGAAACTTCATACTGCTTAGGATTCTCCAGATGAAGGTCACAGAGATTTCTGCTTATGTCAGTTATGTTTCCCAATGCTTCTATGTAGCAAGAACATGTGATCTGTATCTTTGTGGAAAGGGATAGTGAATCATGAAAAAGGATAGCAGTTTCCTCAAAGATCGTGGGCAAAATCCGTTCAAAGCCAGGAATAGGAAATAGTTTTTCTAGTTTACAATTTTGCATCTTAGCTACTTTGTTTTTCTTCCCTTTGGATCTATTTCATCCTAAAATATCTCATATAGGGCTGTTTGGAATGCTCTGCGCTAACCCCCAAAAATTTAAAATCTGTGAACACGAATCCTACTTCTGTCTGAAACTGTGTAGTCAGGCTGATTCCTGCCCACTGTTTAACAGAAAGTCCTATGGTAAATATTCAGTCTGTTTGCGGGTAGGAGTGATGCCATTTTCACAACACCAGAGCAATACTGGCTTCTCGGCAAACAAATTTAAAACACAATGTTCAAGCAAATACATAAACGTCAGCAGTAACAATAGAACTATTGTGTCCCCCTTCATAGTTTTGTCCAGGGATGAAGATGCGCGCTGCGGTACACAGCTCCAGATTCTGTGCCTGGCTTCCAAGTAGGATGCTAATTTGGCTAGGTCTGAGACTGGGGTGGGGAGGATACAGATTTTGGTGCTTAGTTTGCTTTTTTTGTCTCCAAAGTAATGGAACCCAAAGGAACAAAATGTATCAGGAATGTAACTTTTTTTTTTTTTTTAATTTAATAGAAATGAAAGAAAAATTTGAATTAGTTTCAGAAACTGAAGGTACTAAAAGTAGCTAATATATCTTACCATCAACTGATAAGTGATGGAATCACCTGAAATATTTTGCGTAGAAGTAGAGAATGAAGTAGAGAATTCCCTGCAAGTTCGAAGAATTCAGCGACTATTTTAATAGCAGATGGGGAACTGGATAATTTGAATGTTGGTGGGGTGGGGTTTTTTTGTTTGTTTTTCTTTTCTGTGAGTTGTACCATTTTCCTTAAAAGATAGAAGACTTAGTATTTACTTTGAAATAAGCAAAGCACTACATGATCTAAATATCAGTGGTCTGTTTCTATAAATTAACTGGAGAAAACACCCAGCCTCACAGGGCAATCTAACAAACACTGACATGAATCTCTGGGTGCTGTCATTCTCTTGTTTTGTTCTTTTATCTTTGGAGTTGCTGCTTGACCTTTCCAGTTGCTCAGTGTGGTAATGTTTTTTACCCACTGTTACTTTAGTGAATGCAGAAGGTAGTGCATGAATCTCACCTGCAGATTGCAAGTTCGGTTAACTGAGTCTGAGCTGCAGTTTGTCGTACAGTCTTCTGATTCGATGCCCACGGCCTCGTTTTTTCTCTGATAGCATGGAGCTTCATGTATTAACAGCCTTTTGAAACAGTGTCCTCTTCACAAATGTATTCAGTGATGTTACCGTCTAATAGTTGTATTGCTGCTGTAGCTGTGAAGCGATTGTTTCTTTGGGCAATTAAGGCAAAATAAATACTTGTAGCTGTTGTGATGAAAGGAAATTACACTAGTAGTGTGGGGTTGTCCTTGCAGAAAAATTCCACCCCTTGGATAAAAGTAATTCCACAGCAGCAGCTGAAGGTGTCCCTTCAGAGCGATAAAAATGCTTGTGGGTTCTTTTGTCCTTTTGGTTGAAAAGATGATGTTATTTCTTTTTTATTGTTCTCTTGACAGATATGTTGCAACATCTTCATCAACAGTTAGTGGAATCTGAGCACAGGACCATGACATACCTAAAGCGATTTAACAAAATGCAGGCAGACTACCATAACCTCATTGGAGTCACTGCAGAGCTGGTGGATTCCTTGGAGGCCACAGTCAATGGCAAGATGGTAAGAGATGACTCGGATGTGTACTTCCTTCCCCACCCCCAAGAAAATGGAAAGAGAATGCCACTAAAATGTGAATGAAACTTCGTAGCTATGAGCATTTCTGCAAGTTCTGTGTCTTTACTAATGAAACACAGCACATTGGGTGAGAGATTCTTCCATTGCCCCTGTGTGCTAGGACAAAGGTAGTGCAGAAGATGGATCGAATTGTGCTGGCTCAGAAATCTTGAAGAAACTGTCACTGTCTCTCAAGACATCTCAGATCTCTTGTGAGGGTCCCCTTTTGATCTTTGGAATCAGCAGTGATTAGAGGACTTTTCTGTGATTACTGACTGCAGTCCAGCCCATCAGAGGTTCTGGTATCTTTAAAACTGCTGCCAGGTCTGTTTTAGGTTACGCTGTGGTGGCAACAATATTCTCATCCAAAATTTTGGTGAGGCAAAGCTTTGCCTCCCTGTTCTTTGAAGCTGAACTTGTTAATTTCATTGGTAAAGAGAACTGAGATAGGAGTGAATGAGTCACTGTGTGAAATGGGCTACACATGCGACTGGAGAAGGCACAACTTTCTTATGGGTATTTTTTACACAAAGATGATTTTATGCTTCCATCTTTTGTGCCGTCTTCTCTGCGAGCATGCCTCTGTACTTATAACTTCTGTATAGCCTGAAGATTATTCTTATGGCAGATGTTAGTGGCCTCTAGGTGGTTTTCAAGGAGCTGTGAATTGTTAGCAGGGAGAATGATGTAGGAGCTCCTGCTGAAAAGTCAGTATGTACCTTCCTCCTGTCATCAGCGTGGACATCTTGTGGTTTGTTACTCTGCATCTGGCATCACTGTCTGCTCATATCAGTACTGCAGGGAAGAATTCGCCTGTAGGTGCGGATTTTGCTTTACAGGAGATTAGGAAAGGTGTCTGCTCACATGAGCTTCAAGAAGAGTAAGAAACACGTAGTCATTCATTCACTGCCTCACATTTCACACTTCAGTGCTCTCCAGGGTGATATCCTCTTACCTTCTGTGGTGGAGGAACCAGGCACTGGTTATCTTTTGTTGGGCATGCTGGTTGAATTTCCTTTGTAAGCCTTGTCGTTTGAGCCTTCCCAGGTGTGTCCAGCTGAGGGTGCTCTTTCGTTATGAATCTTGGTTTCTGTCATGGCTGAATCCGAAGTGGAGTTGGGTACTGAACGAAGTCGTGTTGAAATGACAACATTCTGAATTTGAATTGTTTTGTTGTCTCTCTGTTGGTCTGAGAATATCATAAGTGTTCCCATTTGCATTTCTATAATCTCAGTCCTCTCACCTCTGTTCTGGGGAAGTGAATAACTGTTCTGAAATTAGGTGGTTATATTGGGGTGTAGATTTCCCAAATCAAAAAAACTAAACCTGCTGAGATGTTTTGCATTGAAACACAAAGTGCTGTACTGTGTAATTCATATTTATTCTCTCTGCTGTGGAAGACAGTTGTGTAAGTTCTGCTCTTTAGCTAGACAACACATCAGCATATCATTGTCTAACTACAGCACAAAACTGCTTCATACTTACTGTTGGACAACTTGCCTTTTGATTGAGGAAAACCTGTATACAAACACAGGTGTGACAAATTCTGTTTTTTTTCTAGACTCTCTGAAAGTGTTTAGCATTAGTCTTGTGAATAGTATAACTATTCCCAGTGGAAGAGAGTTTACAGTTTTCTTCATTTCTGAACAAAACTGTAGTTGCAGTATATACCTTGTGCTTGCATAGATGAGTCTTGGGTGTGTGATTTCTTGCCCTCTTAAGAAAAAAAAACCCAAATCCAACTTTTAGATTGGAAACACTTGTCTGGTAGAAAGTGTAAGTTTTATATAATCATATTCTCTCTTTATGTTCCTAATTTTTAGATCACACCAGAGTATCTTCAAAGTGTTTGTGTTCGCTTGTTTAGCAATCAAATGAGACAAAGTGTAGCACATAGTATTGACTTCACAAGGCCTGGAACTGTAAGTATTAATGTTTGGGGTTTTTTACAGTAACTATCTCAAAAGACAATACCACTTAAGCTGTATGTTGAACAACACATGTGGGGTAGTAAAGACAAAACATAGTGTGTCCAAGCTTGTATAAGAAGATGGCAATACATAAGGTTTGCTTGATCTCAAACGCTGGTGAATTACACAGGTACACAGTCATAGCTGCATAAGTATGATGAATTCTGCTGTTATGATAACAGTAGGCTGTGTATCTGTTAATGCTAACTGAATGTTAAAAAAACCACAAAACCCTAAAACTGATGTCCTGAGTGTGGCTTGATGGCATATCTTAGCCAGTTTAATTTAGCTGAAAAGGGGTGATGGTGTTGCCCAGTTCTGGACACATTCTCTGTTCGTTTCTGTTGTCAGTGATGCTCCTGTAACCCTAGAGTGAACTGGCTTAGCCAGCTAAAAGAGAAGCCTCAGACAGGATCATGAGAACAAATGGGGAAAAGAGGAGGTAGGGAGGACTTCCCTTTTTTGTAAGAGCTAGTTGAGAGATGGGCAGTTAGATGCTACACCTAAGCCACCTTGTTGATTTACATGATGGGCTGTAACCCCATATCTAAGGAGCCTGGATCTTATCGATAAGCAGCTCTGGGATCCCCAGGGTTTTTGTCTTCCCACTTCACCAGCCACTGGTCCCTTTTCAGACAGCTGCAGTATACCCAGCTACTTGTGCCCATTAGTGTTCTGCTCAGTCTCTTCTGCCTAAGTGGAGAGGGAGCTTCCCCCCCACCTCCAGCAGCAGAACCAGTTTTGGATAGTTTCTAGTGTCTGTGAAACTGTGCCTGGAGGTGTGACATTTTAAATGATTTAATTGTAGTGTAAGAGCTGTTTAGTGGTACAACCTTTTTTAATACCTAGCTTGTTCAAATTTTTCAAATAAGCGCTAACATTGAAACTGCATTAAAATATTTTAATACTAAAATACTATGTGCAACTGCTTTACAAGGACAAGCCAAAGTCATGAACTGTGCTTATTGTTTTTGCTGTGGCAGACATTCATGTATACTCTAACTTTGTAGTAGGAGAGCTTTGTGAAGTGTCAAAGCAGAAGAAAATAAGATTCTTGCTCCTTACTCTAGCCAAGGTTTTTAATAACAATGATGCTATGGGTGCATTTTGTTCCTCTTGACAATCTGTTACAGAAAGATGATGAGATAATAAAAATGTTCCCTTTTCTATGTGCTAATATTTTCAGAGGAAAGTATTATGCCTAATTGCTCTTCAAGCTGTTTTACATGCCCTCACTTCCCTGCTGATGGTCAGAACTCCTTCCTCTGCCTTGCCATGTATTTAGGAGGTGCGTGCTTAGCAGCTTTTGCAGGCTGCGTACCCCAGGGTTTCAAGAAGGGACCAGGATCTGTTTGTCTTCTACCTCAACATTAGCAACTGTCTGTAACTCCTCTCTCCTCAGATTTACACCATGTCTGTGGTGCATGGTTATGCCATCTCCCACCCCGTAATGTACCCCCCTGCCATCTTTCTTCTAACCAACAATTTTCAGGGGTCTTCCCTCTTCCCCTGCCAATGGCTTTCTGAGATAACGTTTTATCTACCCCAGTAGTCTTCTGCATTTTTGCCATCTGGTGTTGGGGTTCTGTGTGTCTCCCAGCGCCCCTTCCCTGTACTGAGATCATCCGTTCTGTACAGCCATGTGCCCTCTTCTGTCTTCCTGCTCGCTGCTTGCATCAAGGCTGCTCTTTTTCTCCTGTGCTTTCAAGGTGCTCCGTTTGCCGAGGGTTACTTTCTTATTATTTTTTTTTCTTGTTATTGTAAGTTGATCCTTTGATCTCTTGAACCCTTTTGGCAAGGGGACAGAAGGAAGAATGTCATCCTTATGCAAGGTGCTGATTTTTCTTCATCCACTCTGCAGAGAGTGCAGAAGTGGCTGAAGCTGTCTTTACTGATAAAAGCTGGGTGATTATTGCTAGACTGCATATGTCTTTCTATACCCCTATCACATATGCTATTTTAGCATAAACATTTGTCCTTGTATGGATTAGCCTTTAGGTGTAGGCATCTGTTTCCTTCTCTGTGAAAAAAACTTTTAGGTGTTTTAAGAACAATAAGTGATCACTGAAGAAGTAAGTAAGCAGCAGCGTATAAGCACAACATTTCAGCCAGAATCTGTGTCACTGCTGGTTTTTAAGAACAAGGTAGACAAATGGTGACCATTTACCAGGAATGGTTGGTGCTTGGCTGCTCCTTCTGGACAGATTAGGTGACCGCTCAAAATCTCTTGCAGCCATACTTCCTCTGTTTCCTTCTGCTAAAAGATGCTCAGCTGTGAAATGATTCTTGATCTTCTGCATCATGTTTATGCATATCTAAAAGTGTCTCTAAAAGCATTTCTGTTCCAGAAACACCTTTGCTACTATACTTATGCCACTGTGGCCACTTTAGCACGGGCTCCAGCTAGGTAGATAGGTCAGAGAAAGAGGATTTGTTGGCGGTGGAATTTTTACCTCCTGGAAATAATTTTTTGCCTCCCTTCTGTCCCAAATTAGCCAGGTTAAAATGAATAAAGCTGTGTTCTTGTGGCACAGTTATATCTATTTTTATACTAGGCTTTACTAGTGTAACTATTTTTGTGTGACTTTATGGCTCCTTTACCCACACTATTTGAGGTAGTTGCTGTGCCAGCAAAGTTCTTTTGTGAAGGACCAGGACCGCTATAGCACTGAGAGTTTAGATTAAGGGTTTCTTGACTGATTTAGGTCACTCCTGGACAGTGAGGTTATAGTAGCTGCTGTAGCTGAAGTCTGATGTTGTTTCTGTAAGCAGACTCACACGCTCAGGCTGTCTGAGGCATTAGCCAAGTTTTGGAGGGTTAATCACACTCTTCGCTTGTAGACCTTCACTGCATCATAACCAGGTTTCCTCATCTTATCATTTTGTCTACACTAGGTTGATCGTATTGTCTTGTTTATTTCCCATGTAGAGAGTTCTGGTTTTATGCATGATTAGCAAACATTATAACACAAATAAGTTTAAGAAGAAAAAATATATATAGCCCATCTTCTGAGAAGAAAAATGAGACTCCTTCCTCATAATCCCAAAATACTTCTAACGACTTCGAGTCTGTTGATCCAGGAAGCCAGAGGAGATGGACTGAAAACCAAATTCTGACTGTTTGCCACTAGGCCACTAAGGCATCCCGTTACTTTTTGTTCAAGGATTCCAAATACCTCGTTGGTACACAGTTAGATGTTATTGTTCTGTCCTTAAGTGGTTTCAGGTTTTCGCCTAAGTTCTGGAATAAAGCTGGAGGCATCACAACCCAGACTAAGTAGTATCATGAGTTTGCAGCATCTGTGCTGGATTTGTGTTGGAAGGTCCCTTCACTTTTTGCTCATAACTAATCAGAGACACTAGAGAGCAGTCTTGCCAGCTACTCCGTTTCACAGAACTTCTGCCCTAAGGAGCAGTCACCTGTGTGTATAATTGCAGAAGGAAGAGGCTAGCAGAGGGGCAGCTGCTTTGCTCATCCTTACCATTAGGTCACTGGGTAGGCAAGGTGAGTGAGAGGTTTGGAAAAAAAAAAAAAGTCAATGTCTAAAGAGTTTTAGCAGGCATTAAATATAGTGGTTCGGTGGTGTGGTTTTTTTTCCCTCTCTTCATCTTGAATATTCAGGATTTGACCCTGATCACCAATGCCAGGACCAGACCCTTAAATAATTAGTTTTGGTGGATCAGTATTTCTAAATACATGAGCAGAAAAGAAAATCAGTAACAATGAAATTACTTTTTTATTGTACTGACATGCAGCCTTAAATTTGTACTATGTTTACTTAGGGGATGAGTGGATGTGCATTGCATAGTTTGGAAAGAGGAGGTGTTTGAGTTCAGTCAGCTATACTGGTGCAACTCAGGGGACAATCCAGGTTTGGGAGCAGGTTCTGAGAGCAGAAAATGCTAAAGCTGCATCATTTGCTGAGATGTGTACTTGAACTCTACAGTACATTTTGTTAAATCAGCTACACTACACTGGTAGTTTTAAGTTATACTGTGAAGGAGGACTGTACCAGTGCTGCAACCAAAATGAAGTATTGCCCAAGGAAATTAAAGAGTATACCTTGGATTATATCCTTGGTAGCATTATTTGTCTGCAAACTTGATTTAGTTCCCAGTGCATTGTACTCTGCTCAGTTTTTAATGTCAGGGAAGTAGTATTGTGTAATATAAAGCCTTGAGTTCTCAGACTTTGAAATCACAATAAAGGTAGCATGTATCACTTACTAATGCACAGTACTTTTGTACAAACATCAACTCCCTGGTTTGCCCCCCTCCTCCCTCTGCTTCGCTGAAGGTCTGTCCTTTCATACTGGAAGGAGTTCGTATCAGGAGGACAAATCCCAGAACGAGTCTTTCTTACCAGACTAGCTTTAAGACCTGAGGCACTGATGTCTCTTAACCAAAAGACTTTTCCAGTGTAATCATACCCACAAAATCTTACGTAGCAAGGGCTTCTGGTGTGGGCTGTTGCTTTGTGCTCTCCAGTAAGCTGACTTGGATCTCATTCTTTCATAGAGCACCTTCATGCCTCTTGCCAGCTCTGTGACCTCTTGGGATCAGCTTGTGAGCCTGATCTACAGTCTGTTAACAAGATGCATCTGCTGCATGTAGTGGGAGAGATGCCACACTACCGTGTTACAGTTGTGTTACCGAGATGTTTCCAAGGCTTCTCTAAAGCCTAGTTTTACCACAAGGCTTTTTTCCTAGCTGCAGTTGAATGTTATCGCCATCTTCCATTATGTCATTTGATGTGTGTGGTCCTGAATTGGGAGATAAGAAACCTCAGAGAATTATCAAAGCAAGAGGTCTAGATCTAAGAACAGGTCAGAGCACTAGGTCTGGCAAGTTGAGGAAACATTCCTTTGAAGATTTAATCAGATTCCTGATTTTCTAGTGTTCATTTGGACAGGGATCTGATGTAGGTAGTGATGGATAAGTTCTAAAAGAATACTTTTAAACACAGTGATCTATTGTAGTCCCTTATATCTTTAATACTCTTGAGATAAATTAAGTTTTACTTTTTTTTTACTTTTTTTTTTTCTAATAGAAATTTGTCTGGTAGGTAAGAAGCATGGGTAGTAGTTTTTTGATACCTGCAATTTTCAGTTTCATACACATCACGAAGCTGAGAGGATTCTGGCTCTTTGTCACTGAAGTTTTGTGCATTCATTCCCCATCGAAAGTAGATCTTAAGCATAGGCTTGAATCTTAAACCCTTGAACAGATTTTCTGATTCAAGTAAGATGTATACCTTCATAGAATTTCTTGGAATAGGTGTAATCCAGCGAGACCTGGACAGGCTGAAGAGTTGGGCGGAGAGGAACCTGATGAAGTTCAGCAAGGGCAAGTGCAGGGTCCCGCACATGGGGAGGAACAACCAGTACAGGCTGGGGGCTGACCTGCTGGAGAGCAGCTCTGCAGAGAGGGACCTGGGAGTGCTGGCAGATGACAAGTCGACCATGAGCCAGCAGTGTGCCCTTGTTGCCAAGAAGGCCAATGGTCTCCTGGGGTGCATTAAGATGAGTGCGGCCAGCAGGTCAAGGGAGGTTCTCCTCCCCCTCTACTCTGCCCTAATGAGGCCCCATTTGGAGTACTGTGTCCAGTTCTGGGCTCCCCAGTTCAAGAAAGACAAGGAACTACTGGCTGTTGGAGAGAGTCTGGAGGAGGGCTACGAAGATGATGAGGGGCCTGGAGCATCTCTCCTACGAGGAAAGGCTGAGGGAGCTGGGCTTGTTCAGCCTGAAGAAGAGGGCGTCAGGAGGATGGGGTCAGACTCTTTTCATTGGTGCCCAGCAACAGGACAAGGGGCAACGGGCACAAACTGAAGCAGAGGAAGTTCCAGCTGAACATGAGGAAGAACTTCTTCACTTTGAGGGTGAAGGAGCACTGGAGCAGGGTACCCAGGGAGGTTGTGGAGTCTGCTTCTCTGGACATATTCAAGCCCCGCCTGGACGAGGTCCTGCGCAGCCTGCTCTGGGTGACCCTGCTTCAGCAGGGTGGTTGGACTAGATGTTCCCCAGAGGTACCTTCCAACCCCGAACATTCTGTGATTCTGTGATAATGTAATAAGATTCTCTAAACTTTGTATTAAAGGGAAAAGAGAAACTGCTTCTTCAGATGCAGAGTTTCTGCCAATAGTCAAGATATGTGTTAACCACTAGAGAATCTTTTGTGACTAAACAGCTGTATAGTGGTTTGCATTTATTGCTCCTGTGTCATAGAATAGAATAAATGCCCTTTATTTTTTTACTGCTATTCAGTCTGATTATATTTACCTGTAGGTACAATTAGTTGAATTAATGTCCCTTGCAAGTTTTAGGTCTCTTTTGACACAACTCTTCAAGCTGTTGAACAATTATTTTTTGAGTTCTGTCACTGGACAAAAGCACCAGCTTTTCTGTAAAGTTAAGCTGTCATTTACAAACTGTAAACACGGAGGAATTTTTAAAATTTGCTGGTCTGTGCTTTTTTCCTGAAACACGCGTTTGACTGCAAATGTGAACATGCCATCAAGCTGTAATAGTTGGTGACAGGTATTCTGTTTCTTACTTGTGAAAGAGTTTTGTGCATCAGGAGACCACATGAAACCTAGGAGACAGGGTAACAGAAGTTGTGGTGTTTTGGGTTTTTTTTGTTACTCTGAACCATTCAGGGTGGATTCACCAAGCATTATGTGGATGTACACTCTTTCATTTAAAAGTAATGTACACATTATAGCAAACAGCATCTACCCTACGCAAGCTTTTCTTAGGATGAAGTATATCAGTCTTCTCCATCCCTGTCCATGGGATGATTCTTATATGTAGCCACTTATGTATGGTAAAGAAGACACAAACCAATCTCTTTATGTAAGCAAAGAGAAGTTCTTTCTTTCTGCTGATATAGTGTATGATGCCTTTTTCACAAGTTGCTACAGGTGATACAACTACCTGCAGCAACTTGGGTGGGTTTTTTGTGTGCATAGATTCCTCTTCTCTAAAGGTAAGGTGTTATCACCAGTAGGGATTTCCACAAACTTTTCGTGTTGTTTTCCTCAAATCATAGAATCATAGAATAGCCCAGGTTGGAAGGGATCTTGAAACGTCATCTGGTTCAACCTTTCGTGGTTTTCTTTAATGTTGAAACTTTTATTTAATGTCATCTTTATCTTGATGCCTACATACTTTTTCACTGGCTCAGGATACGCGTGTGTTGAAATGTCCTCTTATCATGATACAGGTTAACTCCTGATTTCTTTTGCTCACTTATTAGTGTCTGTCGATGTTGTTCTTTTTCTTAAATTTAATTTTAAAATGTCTTCACTAGGAGCTGTCTGTGTGTGTGTATATAGCATCATGAAAGTTAAAATACTCATTCGCATAAGGCAATTCTGAGTGTGATGGTAATAAAAAGAATAATAGAAGATTTTAAAAATTTATTAAAGAATAGAAAGAACTTTTATTTTCTGCTCACAGTGAGGAGTGGCAAGTTCCTTATACCTTCTGTATAAGGCTGTATATGTCTGTTAAAGAGGAACCTGCTAAATACAGTGTTTATGTGCTTATTCATCTGCACAAATATGTCCTCTAAAGTAAGTATTGGCAAGTTTTCACAAAAAGACTAGAAGCAGAATAATTAATGTTGGTCTTATTTCATTGTGTTGAACTGTGTACTTTTATGTTGAATTAAGACTGTTCTTTTTAGATACAAATCTGTTCCAAGTTAAATATTTTAGTCTAATTAGAGAGAACATAGCATATTTTGTACAAAACTATTTAAATCATGAATTATCACCCTTTTCTATTTCAGTAACTAAATCTTAGGTTTCCTTCCAGAGACTTTTTCTTAGTTTATTCTTGGAGCCTTTTAGGATGAAGAATTGATAACATTGCAGAAACACCTTAAGTTGTCTCTCTGAGCTTTCATTATGTGCTGGTGAGAAATTCCAACGAAAACAAGTATGGAGAATACTTGCAGTTGCTTTCTCAGAAGCTGAGGTCTTCTGATCGATACCACATTCATTAGTATCTCTCTCTTAGCTGCTTCAGTGTAGTGAACAATAGAAGCCACGTAGCTATTCTAACTGACAGGTATAATGGAATAATGTGCAGACTAGGTATGTTTGCCATGTGTTGAAAGGAGAACTTGGAATGTTCTGATTTCGGTCCTAAAACATTCAAGTACTTGGATTGGGAGAAGGTGCTTATACTTTTCTTTTCAAAGCTAATAGTCTGTTGATTTTTAGCTAATTTTGATTTGTTTTTTTTTTAGAACTGTGCATTTCTCTGTGATTTATTTCTGTTAACTTGTTTTTTTTTAATCTTCTTTGTTTTATTGTGTGCCTGTTTGCCTATAAAGGGATATTACTCTATGAGCCCTTGTGATGACGGATATGTAAGTGTCTATATCTTTATATCCTTTCACATTGCCTGCTGCAGTCTATCACAGTCTATATTTCTCTTCATTTCACAATGTGTAACAATTTTCCATGCATTTTAACTTGTCATGACATTAACTGTATGGTTTATGAAGAGCGGAAAAATGTGCAAGGCTTGGAATTTCTACATGGAGAACAGAACAGAAGTTCTGAGTAGCTTTATGGCTTCATAATGCACATAACACAGCATGTCAACAAAAGAGCAGCTTTGTCCACAACTTCTACATGAAACGCAGCTGCTTATAGCGTGCAGAAAGCAATTGTTTCTTCCACCTGAACATCAGTGTATAGCATATGATGTCTCTGAAGTGTACCAACACCAGCTGATCCCACATCACCTTCGAGAAAGCAAATAAATATTGTTGCTTAAGATAATACAGCAAATTGAGTTGTGCTCTTCAGAAGTGCATCTTATTTTACATATTTGTGTTTTCAATTTGTAAAATGAAACTTTCTTTCTGTAGTAAAGATTATAAAATTGTTTCATACCATTAAAATGGATCTTCTTTCACTGAAAACTGAAAAAGCAAAACAGTGTTCTGTGTACTGCCTGTGACTTCTGGAACCCAGATGGAAGTTTGTATTCTGGCAATATTACAAGTGCACCAGAAGTATCTAATTTTACCCATAGTCAGTGCATTCTTTGCAAAGAGAGGAAATGAGTCTACTTCTAAGTAACTCAGTATGTAATCAATTCATAAAAGTGATTGACGCCAATTCTGAAAAATGTCAGTCATTATTCTACTTTAAAATAAGCCATATTTATATTTTCCTGCTTTCTTTGGGTGATACAAGATTTCACCTTTCAAGAAAAACTGTACTTTTTTTCAGATTTATTCCTCACCTGGAAATATAGTAACCCCTATGGGCACTCAACTTCCCACTTAAAACAACATTTTGTTTTGAGAAATAGTCATAGAATTATTGAACGTTGTGGACTATTCCTGACATGCTTCTTTTTACCTTGATATAGAGGATACTACCCACATTCACCTGTGTTAAAAGATCACCTGTAGCAAGCAACCTGCTCCTGCTGGTGATGGTGTGAATGGTCGTAACGGCCACCTTTTGCTTGACATTTAACATTCTGTTCCCTCTCATAATGGTATGGTATGAGATTGAGAAAAGTTGATTACAGCTGAGAAATTATGAATACTGAAGAGAAGTTTTGCCCTTATGCACATAGCTTTAGTTATATGTAACTTTATACAATGTAGAATACAATAATTTACAATGCGGAGTTGTTTATAATTTTTTTTTTTAAAGGTATCTGACTCTAATTTGGAGATATTTCTTGAATACACATATAGATTTCAGCGTCCCCTTACTGTTTAGATGTAGTTTTTTATTCTTTTTCTGACACTTTTTCTTGTTGTTACATTATCACATAGTATTAGAATGTGACTTTTTAAAATGCACTTCAGATGTCTTAACCAGTTTTATATGCCAAGTGGGAAGTTTTCATAACGGTGTATCTCTAATATAAGTAAGAAAAAAAATTAATTAAAAACATTTTGAGATCTTATGAAATAAATTTGCATAGCCCCTGTAGACCTGCCAGGTTACACAAGCTCAGAGTCTAACCCTTTGTAGGCTGCATGTAGCAGTCTTGTCATTAGCATATAACAAATGAGCTCAACATGAATTTGTGAGTTCTAATGGTATGTACCAATTTGCTCAAACTTTGGTTTTACTCTTCACATATTCTTCACATAACTTTGATTATTAATTCTGAATCTGCATTGAATTTACACTGAATTCTTGTAGCACATATCAGAGTGGTGACTGAGGACAGAATCTGGCTTTCAGCCTTAGCCTTCAGCATATTATGAATATATACATCAAATAGCAAAGTGGAGTTGGTTTGAATATAGGGCTACAGTATTTGATAAAATCAATTGTGGTGTTGGCTTGCACATGAAATGCATCTGTTTTCTTTTATAAATACTGATTATTTTTGCCCCCTCTTTGAACTTTATTTTATTCCACGCTGTTTGTATTCATGTCTCACTTCATTCAGAAATGAAGGGCTGCCATCTGTGGCTAATCTGCATCGTGACAGAATTACTTGACTTAATATGGCACCTGGTTTGGCTTTGGCAAGAACCGACACAAACATAAATTGTACCCCGTGATCCTACCAGAATGAGCTATGCTTGAGCTGTTGTTTGCTTGTGTTTGTTTCCTTTCCTACACCTAGTTTCTGCATGTGTTTCAATTACGAGAAATGGTTCTGTCTCAAGATAGGTTTTGCATGAAAATTATTTTGTTTAAGATCGGAATGCAGGAATATTGGGAGTCTTGTACTGCAAATGAGTCATGTATGCCCCAAGTTCTTCACACTCTTTCCTTGACTGACAATTCAAGGGATTCTGTTACTCAAAACTTGAATTAGTATTTAACCTGTTCCAGGAAAGGTAAGACTGGGGAAACAGCTTGGGAGAAAATGCTGAGGAAAGAAGTTTTTTAATCTAAGAAAGCTAGTAGTAAAGAGGAGCTATGTAAACTTGGCCGATGGAGGCATCATCTGGGGGTTGACATGTTGGATGTGTAATGAGGAGGTTGTCTGTCAGTGTTGCCTTTGACTCTGTTTGCCTTTCAGTCTGTGGCCTTGGATTCATCACCTGGAGATGAAGATCGTAATGGTTCTACGAACTTATTAAGAATATTAAGAGTTTACTTTGTGTAGAGTGCTTTGAGGTCTATGAATGCACAGTGTTGATGGTTTTACATTCTCTTGTCCAATTATTTAAAAGCAGCTGTTATAAATAAGTTCTAACTTTCCAGCATCCAAATACTCTGTCTCTCAAAAACACAATACAGTTGGAGTTTTTGCACTATTGCCACAGAAATGGCAACGTATCAGAGTACAGCATTGAGATTTGAGAATCAACACCAGGAAAGAGAACAACAGATCTGTGAGGAACAAAAAAACCACAAAAGGCCGAATTGGGCTCTGTTCTGCCCACTTCCAGACTTCAATATTAACATTTTCCTCAGTTAAATGTATCCCTTTGTTTCTAAAAATAATTTTAAAAGGCTTCATGTTTTTACATGTATCTGCAACATGGAAGTCCATTTTTAAAAGCATAGGACTGAAGTTTTGCAAAGAACTTAAAAGAGTTTTGTTATTAATTTGGTTGATGGTAGGGCAGGTTTTTGTTCCCGAGAATCTCTTGCTTTTGCTTTCCGTGGTAGCAGTGTGTCGAGAGGGGTGAAGGCTGGTGCAGCTGGCACTCCTGTCAGAAATCATGCATGTGGAAGCTTGGCTTTGGATCTGCTGTGTACAGAGATAATGGTGAAGATGATAACCTTTTTCCACTGGGTAGATTATATATCTTAAATGAAGTAAATGTGCTGATGTCAGTAAGCCCAAGAACTGGTTTGTAGGACTCAGCTGTATTTGAGGTATGATTTTCCTTTTGTTAAAACTGATGTGCAAGTCAATAACTAGAGTTTAACATAGCTTTTTGGGCTTAGGTTATGTAAAGATGTTTAACTGGGTAAATATCCTGAGACTGGGACATCTCGGATCGGTACTAAAGAGGAGAAATGGAAACAAACAAATAAATACTCCCTAGTGAAATGTGAAAGGAGGTGCTGAGGCCGAAGTGTATTTGCTTTGGTGAGCTGCCTGCTAGGGAATTTGCAATGCGCATTTACTGTTCCCCACTTGTGTGGGGCAAGGCACTGTGTGAGGCGGAGAAGAGCACTTTGCTTAAACAATAGGAGTATTAAACCAAGTTAGAATGAAATGTTAGAACAGGTCTGTATTTCACTCTTTTAGTTAGAAATGTTACTGTGAAGCAGTATGGGTCAGCCGAGTATGGGTCATATTCTTCAGACTTAATTTCCCCCTGAGTCCATAACCCAGTGCTTCCTATTGCTGAGATTGCTGCTTCCAACCAGACAAATCTGGCATTAAAAATGAGGCATGGGGCTTGGTTCAAACTGTTATGGCCTGTCGGGGCTATCGGCTCGAGCTCTGCTGGGACAGGCACTCCTTGATGCTGGTGCTGCTGTGGGAGGTGGCGAAAGCGGCCAAGGAAAGGGCGCAGAGGTGGTGCCAGCCAGAACGGCAGTGGTACGAGGGCAAGAGCTGCAGGCACCACAATATGAGCAAGAGAATGGCTGGCAGGGCTCGGAGGGTCTGGGGTGCCGAGGGGACTCTCAGCAGCAGGGAGTGAGGAAGGGAAGAAGGTAGTGCTGGCATGTCTTTCCTCTTTAAAAATGAAGGTTAAAAGATGAAAAATTGAGAGTCTATGGTGAGAGGTAGCCTGGATGTTAAACTGAATGATCAGCACTCAGCGGTACTGTATTTGGATCACTTGTTTGAAAATTAAACTGATTGAAAATATCTTCAGACCCCTGTAGCAATAGATGGAGAATGTGTGATGCTATCCCTCATGCTTCACGTGGTGCCTCAGGTGTCTGGCCCAAAGTAGTGTGGACCCTGAAACCAGAGCCCTGCGAGCCACAGGAGAGCTGCTGGATTGCATAACTGCCAAAAAATGCCCAATGAAGAAGTATAATTCTCTAGTAATATTTTACTGCAATTCTTGTTCTCGTAAAAACACTTAAAATAGAGGCCTAAATAAATTCGAAAACAAGAAAATACTTGTACCACAGTTGTTACTGTAATGTATCAACTGTTAACTTATTTTTCAGAATTAGTCTGTGTCATAATCAAACTCTAAATCTGTTTTCTCTTTGTGGTGGTTATGCCATGAGCATTCAATTGTTTAGTTGCAAAATAATACTTTGTCGCTCTTGCACGCTGCTGTTCCTTGGTAGGTCTCAAAACCCAGCTTAGTCAGGAGATAGATGCCTGTATCCCTGCTCTCCAGATGAGAAAATTGGGACCCAGTGATGTGACATGACATGTTTAAATTCTGCCTGCAGTCGGTAGCTGAATCAGGACTAGAAGTGTGTCTCCTGAGACCCAAGCCTGTATCTTATTCAGTATGCCATACTGGAAGGGTACAGATTAGTTTACGTATGACTAATTGCAATCAAGTAGATTAAGATGAAGAAAGGAAATCTCTGCCTGTGACACGGTTGCATTCTTTCTGCATATCAGTGGTGGTGAGCGTAGTCAGTCAGATTCAGAAATGAAGGTGCGGTGAAGGACAAACTAGCGCTGAAAAACTTTTCCTTGTTTCCTCATTGAACCTGGCATAATAGGAACTGTATCCGTATTGCTTTCCCAGAAATGCCAAAAGCCTGAGAGCGCTTGCTTCCTCCTGTGCAGGTTCTAGACTGATAGACTTGGGTCTGATCAGAGCAGTGGGTGCTGGAAGAGAAGGCTCTCCGTCTCGGTGGTCCTGCCCTCGGAGCTCCAGTACAGGGGCTGCCTCACTGTGCCGTGCATGTTTGGTGTAGGCAGGCTACAGAGCCAAACTGTGCTAAATGCTTTGCTGTGCTCTAGCTGCCAGCTTCAAAAGTGGTGTGGGAGTTTTTGGATTTTGTCCTGCTTGATCTGATTGATTTTTAAAAATCCAAATGTCTTTCCCATTGAGGCTTCTGTAGTTTTAAATTTATAAAAGCTTGCAAAATTTTACACTTGTCAAAAAGTTTTATTTATGTGGAAGGTTGATGCATGTATCTTTACCAGTTACGTATCCTTTACTTAGGTTTTGGTTGGAGCACATGGGTTTTTTTGTAAGGCAGGAAAGAAGTGGTGGGTAAAAAGGACTTAGCTGAGAAGCAGAGAGCTTTTACATGCAGCTGTTTGCTCTTAGCGACCTGCTGTATTTCTTTCCTCACGACTGTTCTTTGTCTCACCTTTTCAGCTTCAAGGACGCTGTCATTTCTGTTGCTTTAACATACTCCACTTTCTTCTCTGTTTCCTTTAATGGAGACGGGTGCTGAGGAAGTCAACAAAAATGATTTGTGATTTCATTGTGCACTCGGGTACAAGGTGATAGGTTTTTACAGGGAAAACAGTTTTGTTCAAACAAAAGTTATCTCCTGATATTTTTCATAAAATTCTAAGGAAAATGAATGCAAATAAATGAGGAGAAAACAGTTTGGGTAGATACGATTCTTTGAAAGACTTTTCTATTGAGTAAAATAAACTATGAGAACTGCTGTCAAGGCAGGTTAGTTTTGAAGTGTATGACCTGTTAATTTTCTGTTGTGTACAGGTCATTCATTGACTTAATATAAAACGCTTTCCAATGTGCGTATAAGCTTATTTCACATCTAAGAGAGCAGTTTCTTGTATTACGAAGGATACCCATGAGGTAGTGCGTTCAAGAATATGTCAGCTGGTGTAATTCAGTATTCTCTGTGGTATTTCATGCTTTTTATCTCCTAAATCCCTCAGTTTTAAATCTGACAATAGACATCAATTGTATAGCTCCCATTGAAAGAGGCTAGGTTAGAAGAGAAGACCGGTTTTAAAGGCATGGGTGGTAATGAGAGGTTTTTTAGAAAGTGAGTAGGGAGATCGACACAAAGAGACGACACTGAATATTCTGTGAATATGGCATGTAGTTGACATCAGAATGCATGATATGAAGCACTCTTACGCCAGAATTGCTGCTTCTTGGCTCACCTACAATCAGCTCTAGCAAGAAGTATTTACTGAAGCAGACAACTTTTTATATAAAGCTTTTATATGGTGTTGATATTTTTGACTTGTTCAGCAGTGGTGCCTGCATATGCTCTGTGTCATGCTGCATCAGAGAGGAGATATCCAGGCTTAAATTGAACTTATCCTAGGCAGAACCACAGAGAAGTGGCCTGCTGTTCCATGTTGGTTTTATCCATACTAGAATACATAGTCTTTTCTTTACAGATTGATAGTTATATACAGGATTATATATTGGTAGCAACAGGCACTCTGATAAACATTAGTGTCGAAACAAAGAATTACAGCAAATTTGGGTGCAGTAATACATGACAGGTCTCTAGTGAAATATTGTTGCGACTTTAAGGCATGAAAATTCTTGAAGTCAATAAATGTGTTTAGCAAGTTCTTCATCTTCCTCAGTGGCTTCAGATGATAGTTTCTACTCATTTTTTTCCCCCCTTTTTTTTTTTTGCAAATGTTTGAAGCGTAGGTAATAATTTTCAGAGTATGACAGTGAAGAGAACATAGCCAGATCATAACAAAAGAGGTTTTTACCTGTGAAACACTTTAAGGGAAAAGAAGGATAAACACTGAAGTCCTCTCTCTCATTAGCTGTGTTTCTATTTTGCAACATAGGTCCTAAAGGAAAAAAACTGCAGAACCTCAGTGAAAGAATTCACTGTGGACCTCATTTGTAACACTGTTGGTACGAAATTTGGACTAATCTGTTGTGATTTCTTTTTTTCTTTTTCTGATCCAGGCTTCCACAATGTTAAGAGCGTCCTTAGCCCCTGTGTAAGTATTTATTGCTGAGCTTCATGTATTTCGGTGGAGGGGCGGAGGAGGGCTTAGTGAACTGAAGTGCATTGCCAGTTGTCTGCAAATGGGAATCACTCACCCTCTGTGTGCTTCCTCTGAGCTCAGTAAACACTGTGTGCAAATGTTGTGCGGTTGGTGTTCTTCTGTTGGGCAGGTTCAGCGACATCCTAATTTCAGCAGGATGTTCCTAATCCAGTAAATCTGCCACTCCACACCTGTGAGTTGGTAGCTGTATTTTCTTTACTGGTTCCGCACAGTACAGTACTGTTGTTGCAATTGGTTTGCTTCTCACAAATCCAAGAAAAAGGGGAATTGGTAGCAAGGATTTTTGGGTACTTCAAGTTGAATTTTTCTGTGACTGAATAAGTTTTGGCTTACAAGATTGAATAGAGATGGTATATCTTAGGTGAAGGTTTTATTAAATTTTTGAGACAGTATTTTGATCCTTCTGTTGTTTACAAGATAATTGAAAGGATAATTATACATATAGCATAATATTTCTTTTGAAAAGTGGTAGGATAGGAAGATAGGAGTAAAAATTGTTTAGTGGAATGTAATTAAATATTAAAATTAAAGCGTTGCCTGGAAGCAATTTTGTTAAGTGAAACTTCTATTGCAGTATTAAAACTCAAAATAGCATGGTAGTACTGGTGCATGGAAAGTGGTCCTGCGTTAAGTCTAATGTTAAACCAGCATAATCCAGCCTGTAAAAATCCATTCAGCCTGCCACCTTTGCCTTGGAGAAGACAATTCTGTGTGCCTGAGGGCTTAGAGCTGAAACGGGAGCTGCAGCTGTTTGCAGCGTCTGGTTATAACCGTACGCTAAGACCACAGGCTGCTGCCCTCGTGGTCCACACAGGGCAGAGAAGGGTGTCGCTGTACTGGTCTGTGCCGCTGAAAAACTCAGATCATCAGCGGACTAGTTGTCAGAGTTTGGTGTCTGCAAGTTGTTGTGGTAACTGAGCTGCATGCATGGTGAAAAAAAGAAGTCCAAGTTTAACAAGTCTGTTGTTCTAACATGATGATGGTAATAAAAGTAACAAAGGTGTAAACATGTGGAAGCTCTTTTCCTGAAGCAGACTTCCTGTTTTGGCTCTTCTCACCTCAGTAACATCAGCTGCATTGAGTAAGAAGAGAGAGTTTTGATTAATGTCTTCCCCATTTGCGTTGTAGGAAGATGCAGGATGTGCCGTTGTTGCCCTCTTTGGATTATGAGAAGCTGAAGAAGGATTTGATTGCAGGGAATGATCGTCTCAAGGCCTTCTTACTGCAGGCTCTGCGCTGGGTAAGGGAGATGGCCTCTGCTGAAATAAGGAAATAGATCCCTTCTGGAGGGGTCCAGAACTAAAATCCATCTTGTGAGCAGGATGATTGTTCTGGTGATCAGTTCAGCATTGTAGGCAACTTCTCTCATTGTCAGTGAAGCTTGCTGAGGCTCTTCAGTTGATGAAAAAAGCCCAGGCAGTAGGTGTGTATTTGTAGCAGTACTCTCCCTATCTGAGGAAAGCCAGATAGGAATTCCTGGGATCTTCTGTGAAAGTAATTTCTGATGTGTGTTCAAGGAAATTGGTGCTGGTTTAGGCAGTTCCTTTTTCCATGTATGGCCCAGTTTTAGATTTGTATAAATATTGCTTTGTCAAAGAAATATCTGACTCTAATCACCAGTTACAGTTCAAGAGTCTGCGTTTTGGTTGACTTGGATCATGTAATGATATTTCAGAAGAATTAAAGGTGACAACAGGAAGGTACATTTTCCTGCTGGAAAGGAAGCTGATGGGTTCAAAGTGACAGACGTGAAAGATGATAATAGTGGAATTCTGATCGAGCTTCAATGTCCATTTTCACATAAAAAAAACATCCGTTGGGTCTGAACAGTGGTTCTTCTAGCCCAGTACGCTGTCTCAGATGCTTTAGAAAACGGCCACATCTGTAGCTGTTAGAGGGGCTTTTTAACTTTATGGGAAGTAATGCTGTATCCTTCCTGTATGGACAGTGATGACAGCTCCCAAGTAACAGTTTTGTAGTGGAACACTGAGCTGAGGTCAGGTCAGTTCATTCCATCTCTTTCCTTTAGATCACTGAGGCTGAACTCCTTCTCTCCATGAGAAGAGGTTTCTTAACTGTGGGGTATCAGCACCTTTAAAATCTTCAGTGTCACATTGCCATTTATTTATTTGACTGGTTTATTTATGTTGTTATGTATTTTAGCGCTTGACAACATCATATCCTGGAGAACAGAGAGACACTGTCCTGCAAGCCTACATCAGTAATGACCTCCTAGACTGCCACGGCAATTGTCAGGTCAGCTGGAATGGGTTTTCCTCCAACTTTTGTGTGATATTGCTCGTTTGTTTCTGTAAAGTGCTGATCAGAAAAATTTATCACTCTCTGGAAGGGGAAGAAAAAAGTAGTAGTGCCAAAATCATGTGATACATTTAACTTCTGCATCCTGGTCTTTAAATGTGATAGGCAAAGCTTTGCATTACAGGAGCTCCCCATGTAGCTACAGTTCTTGCAAACAAGTGGAAGTTTGTCAGCTCTTCTGGTGCTTGATGTCTGCGAGTTAAGCAGGAGCCTACTGAGCCCCTTACTTAGAAGTTAGCTCTTGCTTATCAGATGCTACGTCTTTTTAATTGATAATACTTTCAATCCATTTCACTGATCTAAGATGAGAACTAAATTAGGAATTCAGTCTCAATACCTCTATGGAATATCCGATTATGTGCTGTTCAATAGTGTTTCTGTGAATTTGGAATGGATTGTTACCTTTCTTTGGAAAGGTGAATTGCTGGTATGTTGATTTTGAAAGGCTGCTTCAATCACTGATAATCCAATCCTATTGCTAACAGTGCAACGTTTTCATTTGTCATGTGAGTTTTGTGGGTAGTGGAGTTTCCCGGTGGTTGGAAGCAGTGGGCGTTCTTGTTACATCGTGGCTCTCATTGTCTTGCAAGAGTAGCTTCACTAGAAAAGTTAAAGGATTATTAAATCAATGATCTCTTTTTCTCCCTGTAAATTTCTGTAAGAAGAAAGTTGTATATGAGTAATGCCTGAAGTAAAACATTTAAAATAGTTTGCAATGTGTTGTTCTTGGTAAGTTGCTGCTTTCCCACACTGAGTTGTCAAACAAAAGCATTCCTATTCAGGTAACATTGCTGCATTTAACATCATCAACAAACTAACAGATTTTTTTTTGTCACTGACTAAATATTAATTTTAGATATTAGCTTTAACTGATAACTGTGTTGGTTCATTGTAATTCTCACCCTGTACCATGGAGCTTAATGGTGTTTTAAGACTGAGCCAAGGAGCTCTAATTCACTTATTTGTTCATTTTCCATCTCTCCCTCAGCCCCCTGCCAATAAAAAATAAAAAAAAGGGAAATTTTAAATTATATTGACATTATTTAAGATATCAATATGCATTCAAAGTTTGAAAATTTAATGAAGCTTTTAAAACATTATAGAAGACTAACTTTGTTTTTCCCTGATTTGGCAAGTTTTTATTAATATTTGCTTTCTTTTTCAGAGGAGTGTCCTCAAATTATTGCATTCTAAGAGTGAGGTAGTCAGACAATACATGGCAAGGCTCATCAATGCTCTGGCTTCACTGGCAGAAGGTAAGAGATTTGCTGGGGAAAAAAAATGCATTTTCATATCAGGCTGGCTTAGAAGTACTTCACAAGTGCATGTCACTATGTGTGGAAATTTAGTCTTATTTGCACCTTTTTTCTAGGGATTCAATGTCTTCTGTTACATGCATTCAATACAGTTTTTCAGTATCTGGAAAGTTTTCATTTTGACACTGTATATTCAGCATTTCTGACTTCTTTTGATGGTTTGTGGTCTGTGTGGGAACTTCCCCAGGTGCTGCCTTTAAAATAGTCTTCAGTCTCTTCATGAGGGGTGGGGGGGGATGGGGGGGAAGAAAAAATCCCTGTTAATTAAAGGTCCTGTAGGCAGACCTGCTACTAGGCTGTGCAACAGTAGTTAGTGCAGCTGCTCGTACATGTTCCTGGTCCTCATCTGAGTAAATCTTTGTGCATCACCGCTGTTTGGTTGCATATATATGCAGCTTTATGTCTCCGTCTGTCCCAAATTAGCCCTTGGTTTGGTGCTACTTAAGGAGCCAGCTATTGCTAGAAACTGAAATCCCATTTAAAGTCAACAGCATTAGGGTGCCTAACTTTCCTGAGCTCTTTGGACCTCTCTGTTCTTTTCCAAGAGTATACAAAACTGTGATAGATCAGAAAGCATGTACTGAAAGAGGAATAGTGGATTCTGTGTGGTACGAACTTGGCAAGTGGGGACCTCTAATGCCTCAAGTGGCTGGATTGAATACAACTGGTCTGCTAGACAACTTATTTGTGTAGGTTTGTTTGGTCTTGGCACAAGACTGTGACTTGTCCAGAAGAAACTGAGGTCAATCCTGCTTACTTTTCCAAGGAGAGGGAGCTTTTCTGTCATAAGCTGGTATCTGAGCATCTGTTCTTTCATCGCTTTTTGCACCAGGTCGTGTCTACCTTTCTCAGAACCCAACATTGCTGCAGATGCTGGAGGAGAGACTGAAAGCTGAAGACAAGGATTCCCTTACATGGGAGAATGTTCTGGGGGCTCTGCAGAAATTCAGCCTCAGGTGATGAAAGCACAGCACACAGTGGTGACAGCAGGAGAGGAAATGCAGGCTAGTTAAGCTCTGTTCAGGGAGGAAAGAAGAGCACTTGATTTTCCCATAACAATCATCAGAACCTCTGATGACTGATGAAAGCAGTGCCATTTATTATGGAGGAGAACTCAGTTTTGCTGACCCAATTAACCTGACTTCCTACCAGTTGTCAAGACTCAAGTAAACGTACATCTGCCATAGCCTTGTGTGCTCTATGTGTATCCCTTATTTGAACAAAGTGAAAATCTTAATGTAAAAAGTTCTGAAGATCCTACATAAAAAAAAAGGGTTGCATTACATTCCAAAGCATAAGGTTTTCATTATCCTTTCTGCAAACATTTTTCAGGGATTTCATCCTCATCCTGTTGATCCTCTTTCCTGGAGCTCTCTATGCCTGGGCTGTCTTGTTTCTTACTTTTGCGTTAGCAGTCTGACTCAAATGACCACCACAAAAGAAATATGCAAAAGCAGTAAAGGACATCTTGTTGCTCGCATTTATCAAGTAAATATGATGTAGGAACTCTGTTTTCACAGTACTTGGGAGGAATACTCAGCCCTGAGTAGTTAACTGAATATAAGAAGGTAGATGGATGTGTTTAGCTCTTGTTATTTTTGTTCATGTTTCTTCTAATTTAAGTCTGTAAGTGTTGGGGGGGGTGGTGGTGTTTGTTTGGGCTTGTTGAAGAATGAGGGCTGCTTTTGGGTTTGCCTTATTTAGAACTTGTCTGGATGAAGCACATGTAAATGTGCTTTGAGTAAAATTCTCCACTGCTTCCTGACGTGATACCTTATACACATTTGAGGTGAAAGAGAATAAATCTTCATACCCTACTGTTTGAAATCCTAAACCAGTCTTAGAGAAAATTATTTTTCTGTTAAAGCTGTTGTTGATAGTACAAGTACTGAAAATTTGAAAGTTTTTTTACTTTCTAAAAAACAACAGTTAATCTTATAGAAGGTTAATTCTAGATACTTGACATGAGGGACTTTTTTTTAATGTGTGGTCAGATGCTTCCTTGTTTTCTCAGTCCATGCCATAGATCTACTGCAGGATCCAGGACTGAGCAAGTGTATGAGCTTTCAGCAGTAATCCAAATCACAAGTACTAAGACCAGGAAAATAACTGCTTTGATCTATGTAATTTAGACTCGCTGCCCATTGGAAATAGTGTGATTAAAAATTGTGTTCTGCAGTAAGACTTTTCTACCAGTATATGCTTTTTTTTTTGTATTGTAAAACGAGGAATTTCTGTTGCAGGAGATCCCAGTTGACCACCTGGGACTTTAACCAGTATGCTTTTCCAGGGCAACCACAGGTTGAGTTAAAAGAATACATATTTTAAGAATCTCTAGAGAAAAGATAAAATTGATTTAAGAAAAAAAAAAAAATCTCATTTTTCAAATCAACAGTACAGAAGTGCTACAGTGCTATGACTACCTGTGGCAGAAGTAGTAATTAATTTGTTTTATGGGTCTGTTGTGTGTAGCTGGCTGGCTTTTTTTACCAATTTGAAGACAATTGAAAATGCAGTTTTGGTGAATTTAGAAGCCTTAGAAAACAATGAAGAAACTTACCTTTGCAGGTTTAAAAAAACCAAAACACAAAAAACCCCAACTCGCCCAACAATGTTTTAGTCCTCTAACCCCATGGAAATCTGCATCTTCGCTTTCTTTGGGCTTTGTTAATTCCTGAGTTTAACTGATTCTGCCAAAATGGGTAGTTTTGGGTTTTTTTTGTTGGCAGGCTGGTGTATAGCAGGTATGTGAAGTAGGGTTTTAATGTGCTTATATTAGCTATAAACGTATTTGAAAGCTATTTATGTTGTGATCTGGTTTTTGTAGGTTTTTTTTGTTTTTAACCCTAGGCGTGCACTGCAGTCGGCAATGATCAAAGATGGGCTCATTTTCTGGCTGGTCGATGTTCTAACGGATACAGATTGCCTGTCTGACTATACGCTGGAGTATTCTGTTGCCTTGCTCATGAATCTCTGTCTGCGGAGTGCAGGTGTCTTACATTTTGAATTACAACCTTATTCCAAGAACTAGATAGAGAAGATGGTGAATCCTTTTTTCTGATATACCTGGATTCTTTCAAGTGACTGTAATTAGCAGCAGGGACTCACGTGACCAGAAATATTTGAGTATTATGACCAATGCTTCTGAGCAGATCTCTTTCCCAAGAATCCTAAGCTATGGAGGTTAGCTTCACCAAAATCCAAAGAATCAAGAAAGCAGTTAATCAATGGAACCCTCGAAGATTTGATTCTTTTTTTGTATCCCTCTGTGAGGATTGCCATTCCTACGTTCCAGGCCCACTTTTCAAAGGATACGTTATACTTGTGTAAGAGATTTGTTTGTATAAAAGAAAGTCAGAACTGAGTTGATGAGTAATGGCAAGGATCTTCACCTTTACCTCGTGGAGTGAAATACTTGCATGTTTCACTTCTACAATGCAGAGATTCCCCACCACCCCCACCAAAAAAATAAGGTCCTGTCTATGTCCAAGAGACTTAAGCAAAGGTCAAAGTAAGTTTCCATTTAAAAAGGAAAATAAAGTAAGGGTGAAAAAGCGAGTGCTTGCCATAAGCAAAATAATGCCTTTGTTAAACTTTTTAAAATCCCTTTGTGTTGCATCCTGACCAAGATTACAACTGTGTAAATCCAGAGTAACTCCACTGATTTCAGCTCAGTTATGCTGAGCAGTGTTTGGTGGGAACAAGGAACAGTGTTGCTCCATGTAAGTTATATTTAGTACCCATTTTAAGAAGTAAGAAAGAAGCTTGCTCTGGTTTATTTTTTCCAGCATATTTTTATTTTCTCCCTTTGTAGGGAAGAAAGTGTGTGCAAGGATTGCAAACCCTGTGCTCAGAGTTCTCTCTGATCTGCTTGGCCATGAGAATCATGAGGTATTTTTACAGCAAACTTTGGGTTAAGGAAAAAGGGGAAAGAAAAATTGAACATAAAAAAAGCAAGAAAGCAAGAAATGGGAAAAAAGTAAATTGGTTTTGTTTCCCTTTTTAGACCCTTGTGTAATTAAGTTGCGTGAAATTTTCCTAAAATTCACAATTATGTAAATTTTATTTCATTGTGCACTGATATTTCTAGTCATAATTATGTCTTCCTTTAACAAATGTTGGCAGCTAAGAATGAAAGTCTTCTGGATGCATGGTTATCATGCAATCCACGTGCCTTCTTGATTACAGTTTCTGATGCTGTTTAAATGTCATCTCACACCAAATCATCTCAGGCTTAACTAGTTCATCAGATGAACAATGTGTGGTGCAAGCAAAACATCAGGTGCAAAGAAGCAAATTTGGTAGTGGTTGTAAGGAATATTATAAGAAAGTAGTACACCTGTGACATCGAGCCCTAATATCTTTTTATCCACCACTTCATTTAACTTGCTGCTTAACCCTTTTGTAGTTCATTTCTGTTTCCAGACACACTTGCATCTTAGATGCTAAATTAAACTACCTCAGAGGAAAATACTAAAAATCATTACTTACTTCTACCTAATACTTTTCAGCATAATCGCTCTGATATCTGCTGTCTGGTATATAAAGCATTGCTTCAGCTGTCTCTGCAGATGGGCTCTTCTTCAACCATCGAGTAAAATTTAAGACAGGAGAAAACGCAGGCAAATATTGTATGAAATTGAAATCATAGGGAGGCAGAATTTTTACCAGGGTATTCTAGAATGATTCCTGGATGATTGTACAAGGTGTTCAGGGACTTCTGAAATACAAACTCTGATGTCTTTTGTTTATATACAGTGATTGTATCATGAGGTTTTTTTGTTTAGAACTTAGACTGAAAATAGAAAATAAATTTCGATGAAGTGTTTAGGCTGTGTTTTATTAATTCATTAGAAGATGTAGATCAGTTCTTTCCTAGCACTGCCTTGATTAAGATGAACCTTGGCGTACCTTTATTGTGCTGTTTTACTAGCTTTGTTTTTATGAATGATGAGAGTTAATACAATACATACTAATACAAAATAACATCCCAGTCCCTAGGCTGAAGTATTTAGAAATGCTAGCATACTGTTGAAGTCTGTGCCTTAGAATGACCTTGAAATTTCTCTCAGAGGGTGCATTCTTACAACCCAGTTTTCACCAGCACAGCTGATAGAAGTTTTGTTATCAAAGTCAAAGGTAGAAGGCAATGCTCTTGGGTGCCAGGAGAGCTTTCTGAGAAGCTGTGGAATCCTTGTGTAAATCCCAGCCCCTTATCTTTCCTTGCTTCTGCTGCTCCCAACCTAGCTCACTGTTCATTTTTCCAAGGATGTAGACAGAGAATGACTGGAAATCCTAATGCTCCAAAAGTAACTGGCCAATACAAAGGGTCACATAAGTACTGATAAAACTAGGTTGACAGATCTGGTTGCTAGCCATAACACGGAGCTTTCATGCTAGCTGGTTTTTTGCCTCTGCTGAGGGACAGTAGCAGGCAGCAGAGTGAGATGATGTTTGAAGCTGCTACGGCTTTTATCATCCTGCCTGTGGCTACAGTGCTTGAAGCCTCTCTTGAGTTCATGCTGACAGTCTTGTCCCTGTTCTTTGTCCTATTTTTTTGTACTGCCACTAGTGTTTGTCAGGAACTAACCTTCTTTTTCTGCTTTTCGCTTTTTTTTGGGGGGGGTCTAGGTCAATTTGCAGGAATACACTTTCACCAGGGGTGGGGGGGAAATCGGCATGCAGCAGTACTGGTTTAGATCAACTGTGTCATGGTATTTTTTCATCCTAAAAGTTCATACCTTCCCAAGTGGGAATTTTTGCAAGTGCAAGCTAGCCTGATTAAACCCTCTGAATATAATTGTTCTGTACCTTCACTCTTCAATTTTGATTATTGTCAGCTGGGATGAATGTAAGTTTTTCTTAGTCAAATGATTATTTCTTCCTCTTAGATACAGCCATATGTGAATGGAGCACTGTACAGCATTCTTGCCATCCCTTCTGTCCGCGAAGAAGCCAGAGCCATGGTAAGAAGCACTGCTTTGCACAGCACAAAGATCAGCGCATATGCCAAAGGTGGCGTGCACACATGTACCTGCAGTGCTGCAGTGTGTAGCAGGGTTGTGACGTAGGAGCCTTTGATATTCAGGCAGGTATGAATGTATGTCACAAACACTTTTGCCATACTTGCTGGTCTTTTTCCAGAAGTGGATGTGAAGGATTCTGCCTAAATTATAGATGAGAGGCGTTATTTTACAATAGTGTTGTCCACCTAGCATATAGTAATCTGAATGCAGCCCAGGAGATGCTTTCATCTCACCTTCTATTTCTTCCCTTATTTAACTCATTCTGTCCAAGTGAATAGCCACTAAAAGGATGAGTTCCTCTTGCTGCTTTGGTTTCTGCCTGGTGTACACATAGTTAGCTGGGGAAGGCAGCAGGAGGAAAGTTTTAGCAGAACTAGGAATTGATCTCCTGTGGAAGTTAATCTAATGGTAATGAATGTGTTTGAACTTCTGGATTTGAGGAAGCCGTTCCTGGGATAGCAATGTATCTTTGTGTCTGAAGAGCTAATACAGAGAGTTGTGCAGACAGACATAATTGTTGTCAGATGTTTTACCTCGCAGAGCACAGAGGATCTGAACTCATCTTAAATGATTAAAGACACAAAATCAAGCCTATGAGGGGCCACAAAGAGAGAAACTGGGTTTAAGAGAAAGTCAAAGTTGGTCTTGCTTTTTGCTTTCCTGCTCTGAACCTTGCACTGTTGTCTCTGTGAATGCAAATTTGCCCTTGTCTGTTGAATACTGTGTGCTCAGTTCAGAAGGCAGAAGCAGCAGATCTGTTGTAAAAATTTGCTGTTCATCATGGATACTTCTGTATTTAAAAATAGAAGAAATCTGGACAGCATATTTCTTTTATCTTGGGAAGTCTATGGACAAAATGGAGTGCTTAGAGCTGGACACAGCGGTTTGTTTCACACTGGCTCTGTTTTTCCTGATGAAAAAATGACATTTTAGTTAACAAAACTCTGTCACTGTGGTTACATGAAATACTAATCTAGCAATGTTTTCTGCTACATCCAGGGAATGGAAGAAATTCTGCGCTGCTTTATCAAGGAAGGAAATGCAGAGATGATCCGGCAGATTGAATTTATTATTAAGCAGCTCAATTCAGGTCAGAAGAACAGATGCAGCTATCTGAGCTGTAAATCTTTCACAAAAGCCATAAGAAAGCTGATGTTTTTACTTGACGTTGAAACTCTCAAAGAATAGCAATAGCATGATGGTCTGAGAGAGCGTGAATAGTGAATGTCAGGATTTGAATGTCAGATGTGTTTTAAAATTTCCTTTTGTGTTACAGTTATAAAGAAGAAATAAAAGTCTGAGTAGGTCTCACTGCCCAAGTTTTGGGACTGTAAATAGAATGACCTTGACTGTTTTCTTTCATGCCAGTGGCCTCACAGTAATGAGAGACTGCTGTCAACTGCAAAAATAAACAGGTGATATAATTTGTAAAGCAGGATTTAGGGACTAGGTTTGTCTCTGCTCATCTCTTGCTCTATTGAGGGGTGTAGCTTTGTTATCTGAAATGGCTTATCCTGAATAGGCGGGTAGAGACCATCCTTTTTGGAGAGTGTGTTGGTGGGTCGCAGGAGTTGTAGATGCTGTGTTAATACAGACAAGTAGGAGGAGGTGGAATATTTCTTGTATTTTATGTTCCCTGTGGCTGAAGGAAGAGAAAACAAATAATGAAAAGGAGCTGAATTCTGATTAAATCTTTCTGTACAGTAAAAAACAGAATAAATTGGACTGCTTTCTTCGGCTTTTGGAGAGAGCAGAAGGCGGCATATCTTATGTTCTAGCTTGTAAAAGAACAAAGTATTTAAGCTCCATATTGCCACCATGCAATATTTGTTCATCAAGGTCACAGAATCACTCCTCTTCTACCTGTGAATGGTATTTTTAAAAGGTTTTGTGTGATTGGTGAGTAAAAGTTGAGCATACAGATTTCCAGCGTAAGCCTGGCTGCTTTTTTCTGAGGAAGTTTATCCATAAGTTACAGTAAGTATTCTACATGACTACTCTCTTTGTACATATAAAAGCAGTGTAATATTGACAAGTTTGTAGGGAGAAGTAGAGTTTTTAATAAAAATTAGCTGAAAAATAGACAAACTTGCAAGTGCACACACTTTCATTCAAGTCTTGTCAGTAGGTACACGTAGACATCATAGTGGGATTTATGAGAAAAGAACTACTCCAGAGTGTTTCTGGTTTTGCCATTTTCACAAGCATGAATTTATTTCAGTGATTTCTAGAATGCTTAATAGGAGCAAATAATTCCAATAGTTGTCTTGACAAGAATGGGATGTCTATATGAGAAGCAAGTCAAATCTTACTCTTGTAAGAGAGGGACAATAACTAGAGATTCTGTTAAGTCATACATATGGTCTTAGACTATTTTGTTTTGCTTCTTTCTAGACGAACCATTAAATGATAGCATTGTGTCTGATGATGAAGAGGAAGAGGAGGATGAGGAAGTAAGTATAAAGGCCTTCTGGCACCTTTTAGAAAAATCTGTAACCTTCTAGTCAGAAAATATTTGTGTCAATAAACCAGACTGTTTTTTGGTGTTCTTTTGTTTTGTTTTTTACTTTCATTAAATTATTCTTGCATTAACAAGAAAATTGGATCTGTTTCCATTACCTGTTCTTCATTTGAAGTCCTACTTCTATTTTTTCAAGTCACTATCTCTGTGATAAAGGAATATAGCTTGAAATAAGTAAAGAGATGAGGAGTTACTGTAGCAGTAGAAATGTTGCTTTCAAGCAGACCATTTCAGCAATTAAAAATAAAGGAAGCAAATGAACCAGTATGTTACCAGAATAGTTTATAAACAGGTTGTCACCTTTTCTTAAGGTATCATTATCTGTTCAGAGTGTGACGACTTCTTTTTCTGTTTAGAAACTTTGAAATATATTTAATAAATTATCTGCATGTAGTGAAGGAAAACAGTAATTACAAATTAAGAAAGAAGTCCCGTAAGAAGAGAAAAAAAAAAGAAAAAATTGAGAAAGCAAGCATGAGAAACTATATCAAAGTAAACATAAGCTCGTTAGCTGTGTATTTCAAGCTCTGCTAGTAAACGCATTTTATACCAATGCTTCAGCATTTTTTGAGAAGCTGTCTTCCTAGAGCAATGGGTTCGCAGGTGTAGACAACATAGTGTATTCGATCATCTAAATTAACAAGCAAAGCAAGGTGCAGATGATGTGAGGGAATTGTTAAACATAGTCTTCACTGGTGATGTTGCCATAAGTGCATGGGGGGGGTTGCAGATATACTGTGTAGGCAGTTACATGAGAGTTTTATCTGAAAGAAGTCTACCACACAGCATTTTTCTTTTATTGAAAAGTCTTGCATGAGAAATTTAGAAGAACAGCTACAGTAGATGTCCTTAGAACAGTGTTAGAACTTATTTAGATGGATGTGTATGTGCGCGTAAATTTATATCATGTGTTTGCCCTGAAGAAGTCAGTGAAATTTAGAATTAATGATCTCTGCAAAATGTTCTTGTATTAGAAGTATTACTGGAGAACATATTTACTGAAAAGCCAGGGATTTAGACAAGATCTAAGTTTTTGTCCTGAACTGACAAAGAATAAGGCACATAAAACTTACCAAGTCAGTAGCGTCCATGTTCTACTAGCTTGTTGCACATGAATGCAAATGCTAGTGAGCAGTGACAACCATGCTACAGTATAGAACTTGCCCTGTCACTGCAGGATGACTGAGCGCATTTTCAAGTGCACGTTGAGCCTTTTGTGTTTTGAAAGCGGAGAAAAATGTAGATAACCCAGTTGTAACAGGTGTGGTGTCCTCTCAGCTGCCATGGGGTGCAGCACCTTGCAGGTTCAGCCTTTGCCTGGCAGTGGCCAGGGCAGTTTTGCACTGGCTGCATTACTGAGCTGATTTCTGTCTTGTGGCACAATAGGTGGTGAACACGTGAACTAATTACCCTTGTGACTTTGCCTAAGTTTAGAGCTGTGTGGAAATTCTAAGTTTAGAGCTACAAGGAAGTTTTATCTAACAATTGGCTCTCCCCCTTTTCTTCTAAGGGGATACAGTAGACTGTTTTTTCCTAATAGCCTTAGACTACTGTAATTGTTCCACCTCCTGCAGTCCTGAAGTGAGTTTTCAGTGACGTTTCCACTCCTCCCCCACAAAATCAATGCTTGATGTGCGAGATGAGCTTTCTGTGGACTAATCATTATAACTTCCCTTTGTTTAGTATGCTGCTTAACACCCTTTAACTGATGTTCCAACGCTTTGAGTGTCTTGGGTGTATCATGAGAATCCAAGATGGTGATATATTCGCTTGAACTCTAGTACACTTTTTTGAAGGACGCCGCATTCTGCTGGGAAAGCAGAGATAAGGAGCTCCATGGAAGGTGTGGCGTTGAATTGCATGATAGTGTTGAATTTTTCATTACTCTACCTGCTCTTGGGAATGAAAGGAAGGTGAATTCTCCTATTCAGTCATATCCCCAGTCACTGCTGCTCACAGTCCCAGCATTCTGAAATGCATTTTTACCACTGAACTGTCATGTGATTAAAACATGCTTCTGTCATTTCTTACTATTTGACTCAAAAATAACAGTAGGCTTTTGAAAGAGAGAAGTGTCTGATTCCAGTTTTTCATTGTCTTTGCCATTATATTAAAAAGAAAAAGTCTCATTAAGCTAATTTTGAAACTGCTCCTAGTGTAACATTAATTGTGGCACGTTCTAAATCCTTATTGCGGCTGGGAACTATAATTCTGTTCTGCTGCAAGGACACCTGGTTTCTTAGTCCCTCAGTTTAGAAAACAGGGTTTACAAACAGCATGCAGCAAGACGCTACACAAAATGCATGATGTTGTTACTTCATTAAATAAGCAAAGATTTGTTGACTCACTGTCTCAATGCTTGGAGTCCTTTTGTATTTTGGAAATGCAGTGAGTTATTGTTCTTTGGGGCTCTGTGATAACATCTGATGTTGTGATCTGGCAACAGCAAGTTTTGGAAAATTTGATCACTGCAGCTAAGATGTGGTTGAGCCTGTTGGAGGATAATTCTGGGATTTCTAAGAGCATCATACACTCAGAAATTTAAGATTCTGTAATGTGTGAGTATGGAGCATGTAAACTGAACAAAAAGGAGTATGTGTATACTGTCATTCAGAAAGAAATTGGTTTACGGGTTTGTCTGCTGAGCTTTAAACTAACTAGTGTAGAGCTCAGGATTCACTGGCTTCGAGAGTACATACCCACCTTCGTTATCTTAGCAATCTGGGGTGTGTTGACACCCACAGTCACAGTGCATATTTTCTGGCACTTAATATTCTCTTGACTGTTCTGTTAAATATTATCTTAATTTGTCTTCAGTATTTAATCTTTATATTTGCTTTTTAATAGACTTGTACCATCTTTAAAAGCTGCTTGTAAAAGCAAGTGCATGATATTGTAGCTGTAATTCAAAAGTTTAGTTACAAACTTGAGCTACATTAGATAACCGTACAGTGACGATTTATCAGACACCCTCTGATCCCCTGTCACTCAGCACCTGGAAATAAAATCAGTAAACTGCAGTGTGAAAACACACTGCAGCTAGAGAAAGAGTCAAAAGTAAAAGAGCTTAATCGTAGACCTAATCGCTGACCTCATCAAGCCATTACATTAAAGGACTTTGCTGCCAAAATCTGCTGCAGCCTGTGAGCAAGGGTGAACAGGGCCCCAATTGTGTCGTTTAGTGATGGAATGATGGCATGTCTGTCAAAGGTCCTTTTCTGTACCAGGAGGCAGAGGAGGGACACGTTCAGGCTCAGGTACCTCGTATGTTGAACAACGTCAGGGAGCAAGGCTGGCAGGAAGAGGTACTTCCCAGAAACTGGAGTTCTCTGTGTGACAAAAACATGTCAAACAGAATATTGGAAGAGGTGGCACCTGGGGAAACCAAGGCGATCTGTAAGAAGAGGTTAAATATGTCGTGCATGCAGAGAGCTGGGTGAAAGAGTAGGGCGATGTTCTGACTCTAATGTGTAGCGCTCTACACAGGCACAGTGTAGACAGTCTTCTGTGAAGCATCCTTGAAGAAAACTGTTAGCTCTTGATGCTGCATTAACATACTATATAAAAAAATTTCCATCAGACTATAAATATTGCTCATCTTTGCAACTATTTAATTTTTTTTTTCCAAAGTACAGTATATTGTGGAGTTTGGAGTGTGGGGGTTTTTTTTGTTTTGCTTCATACAGATGGTTGTTGCCTCCAAGTGTTTATCTGTGGTTTTCCATTATCTGGGTTATTTTTCACACCTACCCAGCTTCCCAGATAATTAGGAGCTGATTGTAACTTATCTTCCCTTGGAGAGAAAGGCAGATTGAACATCTTCCCCAGGTCCTATACAGCCTTACCTTTTATGGCTGAGAGTCTAGAGAATGCATCTTTAGGAGGACGAAGAGGATTAACATTCTGGTATCTTCAGAACACTTACGGCAGAGCTAGGGTTTTTTATTAAATGCATGCATAAAATTATGGAAAAATTTTACTCTGAACTTTCAAACACTGGATTATTGGCAGTATTTCTGTAACTGCTTCAGTTGTTCACGTGCAGGCATCCAAAGTCTCAAGAATACCAAGAATAGTGGAAGGACCTGCGCCAGGCTGTCGGGTGTGATATGGGACCTGTGGGAGGCTTGTGCCTCTTCAGAGCTCCACTGGAAGACTAGGCAGAATATTTCAAAGTGGAACTGGATGCTGCTGTGGGCTACTGAATTGAGGCCTTTGTGTTTTTTATCTCTGCTTGATGGCTGTGAATGAGAAGGTGATGAGCAATGAGAATAATTAAAACAAAAATAATGTGGTTTAAGCCATTTGGTACAGAGGTCATGACACTTGAAAAAGCACAAGCCTGTAGAGCTCTGGGGAAGCCAACACCCACTTGGTCTGAGTGATGGTAGCCTTGTTATTTTTCATCAAAGACTGGAATCAGTCGGCCATTTCCATTGTAGGAAATACCGTCCCTGTACACACTTCCAATGTATTTTTCCTCATGCTGTTTTTGTAGGGCACTTTTGAGTAGCAAAACACAAGCAAAAGTACTATCTTGCTTTTGTATTAGTACTTTTGGTTTGCTGGAAGAATCCCTCAAACTTTAAAATTTCCTGGCTTGTAGATCTGTAGAAGCTTCAGAACTTCCATGAAGGATGAATTACTCATGGTTATACTAGAAATAGGCACAGGAGAGTAAATTCTTGGCACTTGTCACTTAAGAACTTGATTACATTTGGGTTTTGTAGAATAAAGTCAACAAAGGATTGTTGCCTTGTTGTATGGTATTTGTATCCTAAAGTACTGATTCCAGGGATTTTGTACCAGCCCCATATTGTCAGCTTTACGGCTTCCTTGCAAACCTAAGTAGCTGCTGCTGCTTCACATTGCTCTAAAAACCGTTGCTGTCAGACGCTCGTGGTCTCGCCTTTCAGAAACCAATGCTCGAGTTTTGAATGCCCAGCAATAAGGATTTTTTTTTTTCTTGAGTGATTAAAAACTATGCCTCTATTGCTTGAAAATAAGTAATAAAATATTTTGGGTATATTTTTCTTCTTGGGGAATACACAGCAATAAATTACTTTAGTATTTTCTTAAGGTAGAGGAACATACCCCAAAGTGCTGAGTGTGCCTATGGGCATTTCGATGTCATGGGATGCTAGCATTGTGTTCAGGAAAGACTAGGAATTGTTTTAAGGCGCACTTTATTTTTACTGCTAGGTGTTATAGTCTAACTTAGATTTATGCTCAGATGATACTGATTCGTAAAAAGATCCAGACAAGTTTTCTGTCAAATTTTCACCATCCTCTTTGCTTGAATAACTTTCTTGTGGGTTGTGAGTTTTTTGGGTTGGGTGTTTGGTTGTGTTTTTTTTAGAATTGACTTGCCTTAAGGTTGGGGTTTGTTTGGTTTTTTTAAAAAAAACAGGAGTAGCCTTTTCTTAGCCTCCAGTGTGGCTGAGAAATGCCGTCAGGTTGGGGTTTTTTTCAGTCTGTACTGTATGTCTAGATTGACTTGGGCAGATCTGCAGAAACTGAAACTCCAAACTTCATACCAGTTTCTTGTTAAGCACTGCATGCTGGAGAGTACTGCATCTCTTCACACTAGCATGCAGTGTCCTACAAAGATACTAATGACTGAGATTCTTCCTAAGCCTTTATTAGGTCAAGCAAGGAATAATTATTTAGGGTTGGAAATTTGAAGGGGAGCAACTTTTGAAATGCACACTGTACTTGGTGGCGAAGCACTTAGGGAAAAAGGGGTGGGTTTTTTTCTTCTCTCAGGATTCTTTGGTTTCTGGTTATATCAAAAATTTAGGTGAGTTTGTCTTTAAATGTTTACTTTTTTGATAGAAAATGCTGGTATGTTACCATTTACATGTGCTGTACTAAGTTGTTTATCTGGGAAGTACGTATCATCCAAGTGACTACTGAAGTGAGAACTAAATTTGAAATGAAAATTTCCTGGAACCTGGGCTCAAATAACGTGCGTTTTGCTGTTGCAGGAGGACCGTGACATCATGGAGGCTGATCTGGACAAAGATGAGGTTTTACAACCTCAACTGGGAGAGCTTGCAGGAGAGAAGCTGCTAACAACTGAGTACTTGGGAGTGAGTACCACTCACTAGCATGTTGATATAAATTGATTTGCTGGATTAAGTGTTAAATTTCAGCAGTTGCATCGCTTTCTATAATCTTTTTGTCTTCAAATTGTTGCTTAAAGAGCCAGGTTCTACCTGCATCTTTCACAGTCTGTTTTATTAGCTGCTGTTCAGAAGAAGTGGAATGAGTTTGAGCTGCCCTTTCACAGGAGGTGGTCAGGCTGTGGCTTAATAATAAGCTAAAGGCAGCCTTAGGGTTCTAGTGCTACATCAGTGACTCTGTGGGCACACAAAGCAAAGTGCTGAGCAAGTTAATACTGGAACACTCTGCCGGTCTGAAATTATGTTGAAAAAAGAAGTTGAAAAGTTAAGTGTTCCTTCAGGCTTTATGCCAGATCAAGTATTGTATGTCTTACCTCAAGCAGCAAAAGCCATTAAGTAAATAAGTGTGAAGTTGGCATGAACACCATTTAGTGTGCTGTGACTAATTTGAGATAAAGGTGACCATATGCCTTCTGAATCCCAGAGTCTATAGACCTGCCAATGCTGATGATGGAAATGTGACCTGAGATAAGATGTCATGGAACAGCCTACAGTGATTCCGGGATATTTTATCTAGTGACGCCAGAATGCAACTTAGTTTCTGATGCAATGTTTCTATAGAATTTTCTCTATGACTCCAGTTACCTGTCTTCCCACTGCATTCTTTTTTTTTTTTCCCTCCATTTCTTTATTTCCTGTGTATCAGATAATGACTCATACACCAAAAACCAAGAAGAAGCTGTTTCCTGGTGTCCATCAGAGTATAGATGAGCCCCTTCAGAGACCTGTGACGCCAGGTTATCACAGAACCATGTACCTAATGTAAGTCCAAACAAATGAGACCAAGTTGGATTCTTTTTAAACTCATTTAAAAAACAAAACAACAACAACAAACTAACGATGCCTGATAAATAAACCTTCTCTAACTAAAAGTGTATTGACATTGTCATTCCTTAAAGATAATTTCAAAAAACAGAAAGGAGGGGAATATTGTAGGCAGAGAAAGGTCCCTTGGCTGAGGTCATGTACTTGGAATAGTGGAGTAAATGTTTACTGATCAGTCTGATTTAAATTTGCATTATATCCTGCATGTTCATAGTCATTTCATCTTCTCATGATGTATTTTATTGGTAAGTTGTGTGTAGTGGCTAAAATGCCTGAAAGTATATTGAAAGAAAGTATATTGCTCTGGGGAGATTCGCTACCCACCCATGAGACAACAGATTAAAAAGAAAACGGGAAAGACAAAGATCTTGGTATGTCGGATTTCCTGCTTTTGAAGAAATACTTTTTCCAGTGGAAGGGTCTCTGACACCTTGCTCTTGGTGTGATTTGGGTCAGAGGTAGAAGCCTGAATTGTAAATGAAATAAAGAAATCCTACAGTATAGAGCTCCTTGAATATGCTGTGCCTTCTGTTAGAACAAATATGTCTTAATCTTTTAATTTCTGAGATGAGACTTCTTTTCACTGTCCTGACTGAGGAAGGAAGATACCAATGAGATCTCAAATTTAAATTATTTTCTACTTTCAATTGCATAGAGTTTTGGATTTGATCAGATCCAACTAGCTATGGTACAGGCAGCAGTTTGTCGTGAGGATTTAATGTTTTCATTTCTGCAGATACTTAAGCTGATAGACTACAAGCCACTCTAACAAAATATAGATAATAGTACTCAAAAGTCACAGCACTCGTAAAGCTAAGTACATTAAAATGAATGGGTAACCTGAAATACAACAGTGTAATGAAGTTAGAAGGTTAAGGTGGTTCTTAAAAGAGCATATCAGCCCTGAAGTCTGAAGACTGTCCCATGTCATCCCCTCTGCCATTCTTTGTTTTCATGTTCATATTTTCTATTTCTTAAAATACACTTCCACATTTTAGTGTGGAAGATCCATACAGAAAACAGTGAGGACCGATTTAGGCTGTAGTTACACAGGTGTAGATGAATCTGATGTATGTTTGCTGTTGTGGATAGAGTGGTCCCAGCTTTGCCTTACCCATGTTTATTCCCCCTCACTGTCTTGTGCTGGCATTAGCATTCGTGCAAGCTGGTGGTCTGACTGGGAGCCCTCCCGAGTCATCCAAGTGTGTCTTTTCGGCAGCTGTATGGCAGCTAGATGGGATTACATTGATTATGTTACCAGGGCCTTAGAATGGACAAGTGTACCATACCAGATCTGTGCATGGAAGAAGCCCTGGAAGACGTTTATTTTCTAAAAAAAAAAAAGCAAGTTGAATGGAACACAGACTTCCAAAACAGAAAAAGAACCCGTGGCTATCCCAGGGCAGAATTTCTCTTGCACACTCTTGATTATTCTTCTGAGTATCAGCCTGGAAAAAATGGTGTCTGTTTGAGCATGGCGCTTACTTCTTCTGCCTGGTATAGCCTGAATGCAGATTTGGAGTTTTAACTTGGTGTCCTTTCTCACAGTGGTCAACTTTTGCTCCATTATAATGTCCACAGCTTTTGCAAGCCCTCTCCTTATATATTAATTGTGTGTGTTCACGTGTAAGAAGGAAACAACAACTAATTAATATAAGCTTGTATCAGTAGCATAGTGATTATCTAATCATTTTCCTGCAGTGCTCTAAAAGAACTACAGGCCTTAAAAATATAAACTGACTAATATGTGACTAAATATACAGTGCCACTTCACTGTGGGGTCAGTGTTACTGAGTTCAAGGTCCCACTTGCCCCGCACAGGATTTTGCTAGGAGACTGGGATTGATTTTGTGGAATTGGCTGTTTGGGTAGCTTTGCGGCCTATTTAGAAAGTATTTTTCAGGAATAAATCTTAGTTACCACTGGAGTGTCTAAGCATTACATTCCCACTGTATTCTCACAACAAGCTTGTGAGAATGAAGTGACTTTCCTATGGGAAGTCAGAAAAACGGTGGCAAACCCAGGGGAGTGGCTTTTATGTCCTGGTGCCGTGTAGCGCGCTGCCCTTTACGCATCAGAAATACTCTCTTGGAGTGATTGCGTGCCTCTCTCTACCACCACCTACCCAGGCAGTAGGTTTACTTAACAGTATCCTGGGATACCAGAGTGACGCTGGTCCCGTATTTTATCAAAGCTTGAATCTCCTGCTGAACAGCTGTGCAGCTCGTGCCTGTGGAAGGCGGCTTCAAGTCACTGCTGGATACAAATCAAAAACACCTTTCTGCCATGCTGGTGCTGGGAGCTTTGGGTCTAAGTGTTAGTCTGATGGTGTGGAACAGTCTTTACAGATTGCTTCGCTGTGCAAACCAGGGAGGAAAAATGTAAACAGCAGAAATCTAACATGGTGAAAATATGTGGAAATTAATTTTTCTCCTGCTCTGGCCAAATGGTAGAAATAATAGGAGTGTTTGGTGCTCCCATGTTTGAAGCAGGAAGCATGAGATACCACCCTGCATGAGAAGTTTGTGTTTTATATCTAATTTGTGTGCAAGAAAACTGCAGTAAATAGATGAAGACATTCTCTAACTAGATTTTGCAACAGAAAAAGACAAGCTTTGATGACTTTTATGCTGTTCTAATTTTAGTGCGAATTCATTTACTAAAATAAGGAAATACGCTTTTAGGAAGCCTTGCAAGAGGAAGACAATAAAAGTGGCCAAATCTTAGCTGCTTTAATTTGAAAGCAATATCTGAACAGGATGTATTTCACATTTTAAATAATTTAAGTGGCTTGTGTTTGTATTGGATGAAATGGCTTGGAAAATGTCAGACTTTTTACCCTCGTATGCAGCTTGTCTGCCCAGGGACAATCCAGGAGAGTTGATCTGAATTGTCTAAAGTTTTTTGTTCAGCAGAGCAGTTAAACTACATTAAAATTTTGTGTCAATGCTTGCATTCAGAATTGAAGGGAGTGTAATTTGTCTGAAGTTCTTCATGTGAGACTCGATGTAACATGTTCCATTCTAAAAACCTTAGGAAAGAGGAAGCAGTTGATGGGGATACTATAACTTATCTCTTCATGAGCTGGTGGTTCATACCTCCAAAGCGAGAGGGATGGGGGGTGGATTTCTACTGCTGAATAGACGTATTCACACAGAAAATAAATGCAGAATAGCTGCTGCGCATGGAGCAGCTATTCCATGCTAATTTTTATACGACTTCCCAGTGTACACAAGGCTCTAGTTACTTCAGATGAATTGTCATGGGATCCCTATACGGACAAGCTCTTGCTGTATGGAGCTGAGGAAGCCAGGAAATACTGGAAAGCTGCTGCTTTTTTTTTTTGCCCTTCCTCCCCCCCTCTTTAAAGACTCACTGGCTGAGATCACTCAGGGGGCGCTGAACTACTTAATATTCTGCAAGCTGTTTCCTTAGAAACCAATTTAGCTGTGAAATCATTAACTGCCTCCTTGGACTGCATCCTTTCTAACCAGAAATATAGTCTTGTTACCTTAACCTGATGTTGGGCAGGGAAACTTACTGTGTCTGCCAAGTTCTTTTCACACCCTTCTTGCCTCTACCGTGTTTTATTGCTTTTTACTAAGCAATCTTGTCCTTCTGTCCTTCAGTTACTTCAGTTTCTGGCTGATCCACCTCACTTAGGAAATCGACAGTTCTGCTTCTTACCTACCCTGTTTTAAGTCTGTATTGCATACTGCTCTGTAAAGTGAAATCCTTGTAGTATTCGGGGGCAAATTTTAAATCCTTGAAAAAGTAAAGTATTGAAGATCTCTTAGGCCCGCTGCTGCAGTCTGGAAGTGTCCTGCTGGTATTTTGGGTCTTTAGTCTGCAAGGAGTTATGGTTTCCTTTCCTCGGCTTTTTACTGCAGTAGGAAAAAATGGTAATTTCAAATACATCTAACGTCAGCTGGTTTGGGGGAGCTAGTAATGCAGTCAGATTATGTCCTTAGCACTAGTTTGCAATATGAAATATAAAACAATTTCGATGTCATCCATGTCATTACAGGCAATTAGAAGAAATTAAAATTTACTGTCATGCAACTTTTTATACTGCAAGCATTCATCACCCTGCATTCTTCTTTCTCCTTCAGGCCAGAAAACGATACCAGTTCTTGTCATGATAGGGATGAGAAGCTGCAGTCTCCACTGAGTGCTCATCCTCCTATTTGTGGTGGGAGCAGGTCCAGCATTTCTGACCTCTGCGTTTCCCCTTCATGTAAGGATATTCTGTGAATGCTGCTGTTAACAGTTACTGTCTTTCCTGACTGGTGCAGGCGTGTGGGGCCTAGCTTGTGTGTTGTCGATTATGTTTCTGAAATGTAGCCTTGGAACTGGCCCTCCATCTGCAAGACCTTGGGGCACACGGTTGGGTTTGGACTCGACCTGAATGAATGGCTACAGAAGGTAGTGTATGGTCAGCAGAGACCAGCGGTCTCACTTGCCTCACTTGCCTTGCTTCCTGTGGGAGGGCCAAGGATCATACCGAGGGCTTCCAATGTGCAAATTATACCGTATTTCACTCTGCAGTATCCTCTGCCTAGAGAAAGAGCTGCAGCCCAGAGATAGTGCACTTCCCAACAGGCAAAGCCCCTTACTTGATCAAATATACCCTTGTTTGGATCTAAATGAATCACTGTCTGCTGGCACCTGCAGGCTCTGTTGGCTAGACCTCTGTACTAAAGTTGAAGGCAGCTGCAGTTATCTGCTGAGATTTGCAACTACATTCAAACTATAAAAGGTTGTGGAGGATGGGAAGCCCTGTGCTGTATAGCTACATTGTGGGTGATGCTGCTAAAGATTCTGTCCTTGCAGCTTAAACTGAAATTAATGCAAACTCAGCTGGACCTGAGAGCTCAGAAACATGTGATGCAATTTAAAACATTATAGGCTTCTGGAATACTTCATTTCTGAACTTCTGATATCCACAGGCTCGTGGAACTTTAGATGTGGGAGTTTCAAACTTCTTGCAGGGATTCATTAACATTTCCAATTAGAGATTTAAGGCAAAATGGTCTGCAGTTTTAGATAAAGAATCTTGCAGCGTATCCGGTACAGAATTATTAATAACTTCAGACAAAGCATGCCTTTACTTTGCTGAAAAATATGCTTTGAAGCAGTAAAGGAATAGCATACTTTTTACTCTCTCCTATTTTTTTTAAATTTCCTGGAGGAAATGAAAAGGATATTGAGAAAAGTAACCAAGGTCTTGCAAACAGAAATTTGCTTGCGTAATGCCTAGAGCTGATAAATACAACATGCTGAATGAAAGGTGTATGAAAGGAGCAGATTAAACTCCTGTTCAAGATGAGCGCTTGGGTGCTTGCTGTTGTGTAGGAATGAGAGTGGCCATCCTTAACCCTCACTTTGCTCAGCAGCACCTTGAGTGTAGCTGAGCCCCTTCTGCGGGGAGGTTGGCTAGCCAGGGGCAGCAGCTCAGAACAGCAGAGGCTGGAAACCAGTCAAAAGCATACTGACTTGACAGTTCTACGCAAAAGAAAAAAGTGGAGTTTTGCATATTGATGCTTTGTAATGGAAATTAAACCAAGCAGGTGTCAAAGGTGTTCCTATTTACTGTTTTAAAGTGTAATTGGATGCATTTTCTAAGGCATTCCGCAGCCACCGGAGCCCAGTGTGCCTTCTGAACCACATTTTTATATTATCTTGCCAGTGAAATGCATGCACTCACCTTTGTCACCGTTTGCGTGCTGCTGATGCTGTCTGACAGTTTGCTTGTAAAGATTTGTGTGGAGGTTTAAACAGGGAACCCAAGTAAGTCAGCGAAGTAAATGTTGTTCACTTTTGATGGAGAATATTGATTTAAAACCTTCATGCTGATGAAATTCCTGCTGACTTCAATGTTTCATATTGTCAGAGGTTTGCTTGTAGCCTCTGTCTAAAGCAGTTTGTTAGCTGTTTTCAGTCAAAATTATATGCAGGTGGATACTAGTAAGAGCTAGATTATACTCTCTTTTCTTGTAGAAAAATCTTGGACATCAGAATTTACGGCATATTGCAAGTTTATATGCATTATACATGTAAGAAGACAAATAATTTTTGTGTGTGGCAGGGACAATTCTTCCTAGCACTAATCCAGGCTATAAAACAACACTGAGCTACTTGGAGGATTGCCAGAAGTTTATTTCCAGTTTTTGCAAGTAGCCAGTGAAATAGATGCTTGTCTTTCTTGCCTTTTGGGACTTGGAAATGAAGATGAAGAGAAGAGAGGGACTGCACTGCTGGATCCCCTGGTTGTTCATGTCAGTGACGGGACTTCCAATGTGTATAATGATAATTGGACTGGGTCTTTGGACATCCCCTGTTTTCGAAAAGGCAGTGGGTTTAGTAATTCTTAAATTGGCAAGGCTTTAGTTTAAAACAGTGGAAAATAAGCCATTTCGCTTCTAGTGCCTGCAAAGATATGGCAGTGAACATAACAGAAATTATGTAAAAATAATTGTCATGCTTCTAGAGACTCTCATCATGCCCTGCCAAACATCTTTGCTGTGAAATAAATATGTAGTTTATGGAGTTCTGATCTTGGTCTGATGGTCATTATGCAGTACCAGAAACCTGCGCACTTCAGAATATGCGTTTTCCAGCATCACACGAGTACTTTGGGATTCAGAGTTCCATACAGTTAAGTTGTGAAATGAATAGTAAGAGACCAAGAGTGAAAAAACAGAATAAAAGCTGCATGTGAAAAGTTATCATCATCAGGGTCATATCTTAAGGAAGCTAAGTTTATCCTGCCTCACCAACCTAGTGGCTTTCTATGATGGTGTAACAACGAGAGTGGACAAGGGAAGACCAATGGACATCATCTATCTGGATTTTTGTAAAGCCTTTGACATGGTCCCCCACAACATCCTTCTCTCCAACTTGGAGAGCCATGGATTTGAAGTGTGGACCATTCGGTGGATAAGGAATTGGTTGGATGGTCGCAGCCAAAGGGTAGTGGTCAATGGCTCAATGTCCAGATGGAGACCAGTGACGAGTGGAGTCCCTCAGGGGTCTGTACTGGGACCGGTGCTGTTCAATATATTTATCAATGACATGGACAGCGACATGGAGTGTACCCTCAGCAAGTTTGCAGATGACACCAAGCTGAGTGGTACGGTTGAGACACCAGAAGGACGGGATGCCATCCAGAGGGACCTGGACAACCTGGAGAGGTGGGCCTG
>Ga0065711_1000717_pt1 | contig 56975 bp, 18 predicted proteins | sample Hoacrofraction12_FD_59098 | JGI IMG/M metagenome (GOLD analysis project Ga0065711, IMG submission 59098) | Hoatzin crop microbial communities from Cojedes, Venezuela - Epithelial fraction 12 v2 (version 2) | ecosystem: Host-associated > Birds > Digestive system > Esophagus > Crop | place...
GGGGGGGGGGGGGGATTGGTAGAAGTAGTCTGAAGAAAATATAGCCTAATTATGACAATGTTCAAGAAAGCTACGATCTGCTTGTAGTCATTCAGGAAAAGAAACTACATTCATCTGTAATCTACTTTATCACTAAAGTATTTAACATTTGTGTGTGCCTTTATCTACTGATTACCAGTCAACACAGGTAACTTAGCTAGCAAGGAGTCATGATATATCTCAGCAATTTAGCAGCTTAAACAGTCTGATTTTGGACACAGATAAAAGAAAATAGTGCCACATAGTTCAAGTACTAGTTTACTACTAATTTGTTAATTATTTTGACTTCAAAGGAAAATTACTATCTAACATATTTTAAGCTGATCAGTTATACAAAGTTAGCCAAATTACTGAAATAAAAAAAACTGTATCAAGCTTCCCCCAAATGGGATGACAGAATTATAAAATTAAAGAAAAAGACTGACATATCTGTACGTGAAATGTAATTGGAACTGTAAGATGACAACATGATTTCTTTTCAAGCAAACAGTATGTACTGATTCAATTAATTTATATTACTTCAAAAATAAAAAATGACATACTTGTCACCGTGCTTAGCTAAAAATGACTGAGTAGTCTGCAGAGCTTCAGCTATTTGTTCTTTCTTAGTTGACATTTCATCCAGGGAGATCTGAAAAATAAACAACCTGTGTTCAAGACTTAACTACGCACATACATAAAAACAAAACCAAACAAACAACATAGTATTTCTATCTGGGACTAAGCTCAATAATATAAGAATTTGTGATTTTTTTTCTTTAAACACTCGCTGTTCCTAGAATGATATTATTTACTATGGAATTGTATCATTTATATATTGGTAAGTTGTCATGCTAAGCCTTTCGGTTGAATAAGTTACTTGTATTAGAAAACTACTGAGTGAGATAAAGAGAATTCATTTTTAAATGTTATTTGTTTCAAAATTAATCAATTACTTAAAACCACTTATTACACTTGACATAGTTTAAAGCAGCTTTATAAAAATATGTGTACAATGGTCATGTTCAAGAAGTTGCTCACCAAGATGAAAGGTAATAACTTCTTAAAAAAAACACACTAGATGGCAAAAAACCTTCATGAAATTCAATGCTGGAGACAATGCAGTATCAGTCACTTGAAAAAGAAAATAATTCTTTATTAATATTCTCCCCACTGTAATTTCTGTGTCACCCCCACTAAAGCACTTGCTTTGGCAGAGGAACTTGTGAGAATTTAATCTCTTAATTTTTCCGAGAAACTGCCTGCAGTCTCTTCAGGGAAAAACATTCATTTTGGATAAGTAAAGGCAAAGAATCCAAGGGGAGCCTAGGACTTCATTAGCAAGCCCGAGATATGATCAATGTTGGTGCTGCGAGAACTCTATGAAGGAGCTTGGGCCCTCCATGCACCTGGGTCTGGACACAACCAGTTCTGTCCCCGTATGCATTGCCTCAAAGGGCCTGAACATGTTCTTGAACACTTTGCCATCACCACCAGCAAGCCACAGTCCCACCACTTGTGCTGCCTGGACAAAAACCAAGAGAGCAAGCACTGTAAGCACCACACAAGAAGATGATGTGAGCAGGCTGAGGCAGCAGGTATGGTCATGAGCTCCACTTTGCTTGGGGAACTGGTATCACTGCAGCTGCTGTGTGAGCCCCATCACTACTGGCATCAGCTTCTCCACCCACTCCATGGCTACACCACACAGCAACCCCAAACCTCCCTGTGAAATGTATTTCAGCTGACTTTAGCTATCAAATCACTAGTCCACACGTTTCTACAAAACTTGTAAAGGCACCTGTGCTTGTCAGTGGAGATACACAACCAGGCACCTCTGGAGGGCGCTGCTAGCTTTCTGGGCTGTTTCACACAGGAAGGAAATGCCCTCGGCAAACGCCCATCTCCCATAGGCTTGCAGAAGCCAAGGTAGCTAACTCACGCATTACTCACTGAGGGTTCAGGCTGGATGGGGAAGATGCCACCCATAATTGCTGTAGTAAGCTGAGATGCTCTAAGGGGTTGAGCGCTAGCCCAATGCTGACAAAGGTTTGCGCTCTTGTCATTAACAAGGGCAGAAAAAACCAGTGTTGAATGTTTTTGCAAACCCTGATCCTAACTAGTAGTGACTTACCAATCAATATGCTCAAATCAATACTAGCTTACTTCCTCCTATAGATACAGGGACAAACTCTGTAACAGAACTAGCACTGGTCCTCTATAGAACAAGCAGCACGCTGGGACCAGTGGCCACCAGGACTGCCGACCTGCCCACCAGCAAGCTTGATTTATGCTCACCTTGCTCCAGTGGCTCTAACCAGCACAGATGACCCAAATAAACCCACAGGAACAGGCCGCCAGGAGGGCCAAAATCACATTTGCATGACCACACATCCAGCCCTGTACTGGGGGATACGGAAAAGACAGTGCTCTGTCCCTCTGCTGCTCGGTGTGCAGGTAGACTCCCACCTACTGACATCTTTTTAGGTGTCACTGAACTATTCTGTGGGACAAGCCTAACAGGGGAGCTGTTGGAAATGATAGGAAACTTCACAGATGGAAATTTATGGTCAGTTACAACTGTACAAGACAACCACCCATCTTCAATAGAAAGGCGGCAAGATGGGCCACCGCAGCAGCCTGTGGACTGGTGTGGTAACGAAGAGGGTTAGGCAAGACCTGCTGTGTTCCCTAAGACAGGAATTTTGACTGTTCTATAAGAAGAGGCCCCCTCAGAATAACTTTTTAAAAGCAAATGAAAAGAAACCTGGCCCTCAGGGCCCTCCTGCCCACCTTCTCCTTCCTGGTGCGAGGGTGGAAGTCACCAGGCGTGTCCACTGAACTACTGCAGGAGAAAGGGGCAGAGCTACAAAGCGCCGTCCTGCCAGGATGCACTGTCCCTCTGCGAAGGCTGAGCTATGGTGTTGCAGGGTCTAGTTTCTCTAAACAGACATTCTGCTCTGTCAGAATACATCACAGGCCAGGCCTGCAAAAAGCAGCTTGCACTTCTTCCTGAGTAACGTGTTTGCGTCCCTAAACACTGATGTTCATTTACCCGGCTCTTCACTCACAACCAAATGTGAAATTACATCTGTAGTAAAATGTGGATGGCGATGTGGAGGTAAAAAGTACTTATGCAATATTTTGTCATTCGAATCAACACAAAAAGCTAAAAAGAGGAAGTGTTATTTTACCAAAAGACATCTGTGTACCTGCTGCTTAGGCAAATCTGTCTTTTCAGCTTTTTCTCCTTCTTCTTTGCTGAGTGTCTTGCTGAGGTTTGACACCCATTTCAGTAAATCCCCAGCTTTCTCAACATGTTCCTTCTTTTCTTCTTCCACTGACTTCTGATGAGCACCACGAATTGTAAAAAAATATGTAAATGTAAATTGTTGGAATATTTAACATTCATGTTCATAGAAACACAGTTCTACCACAATGGCAGTATGATCATGTAAACAAAGTGATTTCTTTTTATTTATCACCACATGCATTACTATGACACTTTGATGTAGGAACAAAAATGCCACATAATTATAGACATAAATGATTTGTAATTACGATTACGATGCTTATTCATACAAATGTACATTCATTATAAAATGATTGATATTAAGAAAAAACACAGCTTCCCAGCCATTACTCAGCAGATAAAAATCTAACCAACATTTGCATATAAAGTATCTTTGAATTGCTGCCTTTGCATTACCCTCAGGTGTAGATATGTACAGCCTGCACAGGATATTACTATTTTGCAATCTATGAACATGGATTACTAAATTACAGTTAGGAAGAATACACTGCTTTTATGTCTACAGAAACAAAAACAATAAAAGTAAAATCCCAAGACTTCATTTTTTTTGTGCACAAGAAAATATATTTCTTTTTACAGTAGTACAACTTGTTAGTAGTTGGAAATTTATCAATACTTTAAAAACAAGCTTAAGGCCTTCCATGCATCATAAACAGAGCAAAAAAACATTTATTTTAATGATTTTTTTATTTGATATGTAATTGTAATTCATTGGCCTATTAGAGCATGAAAACTATTCTAAAAAAACCGCAACCTGAAGTGAGAGGAAAAAAAAACAAGATATGTAATTTTATGATGTGACTAGCCCATTAAAATTAATGAAATAGCAGTGTGAGAAAAGTTTCTTGTGCATACATGTTTACTGGATGGCAGATTTAACCCTTGCATGCTCTTTTGCCACTTTTGTAAAATAAATTTTATTTGCAAATTGGTTTGTGATATTAAATGAAGTAATCAGGTCACATAGAATACTGCACTGTCTTCATTTGCAAAATGGACACCTGATTTTTAATATAAGAATCCCATCCTAATCTCACCTAAATCTACCCATTTGCACTAACATTAACTTCGCCATCCTCAGTACAATCTCTGATTTATAGTACCTACCTATAATATCTTACAATGTCAGATAAAGCCTTCAGGTAAACCCTGAACACATATCTGCATTCTGAAATTACGAATCTGCCTAAGTTTATCTAAATATTTCAACTTTATAACAAATAATATATAAATCCAGGTTTCACATTTTAAACTAATTAGTGGTCTATATTAATTAGTTTTACAGCAACTCATTATTACATTAGACAACACATTTACAGTTTTCCATAAAGGTCATCATAGATCTTTTTCCTTGACTTGAATGCGTTTTAAAGCAGGCCCCAAAATGAGTACCAATATCTTTGTTCCATTATGAATTGTAGTAAAGACTGGAAATTCCCGTTTTCATGGGCTGAGCTGCTTCCAACAGTCGCAGCCCAGTGTGGCAATCAAACACAGCTCTGTCTAAAGCTTCTTTATAGGTTAACTTCTTCTTCGTTTTTGGGCATGTTATAATTTTAACATACAGTTTTTCATCTTTCATCTTCGTAGCTGTGACAGCATCAATAATACCACTCTTAATTGCATCCTCCAGCGTTAATCTGGAATGAGACTTTGGATCTATCAACCCACCAGTCAAGTACTGGTATTCCAGGCAGCGCATACCCATTTCTTTGTCTACAGCATTTAACTGCATAGCTTCAACAGCTGACAGAACTGTGTTCCTTACAGGGTGAATGATCCCGGTAAAGACCAGTTCACACTGCTCGATTTGCTTGGCACAACCATCATCAATTAACTCCCTTTGGAGGGCTTCTGAAACATTGTACCTTTTCCCAGTAAATGGATCAATTATGCCTCCTGTACTAACCTGAGCTTCAAGACATCGGAGGGCAGTAATTCTATCTACCAAGTTTTTGCGGGAGGCTTTTAAGACTGGAATTCTTTCATTGGTTTCAGAAAGCCAGAACCCTGCAATAGGGCTGTTTAAATCTTTATTTGGCTGTGAACTGCTAACTAAAATATCACCAAGCTCATTAGCTGTGATTAAACCCTCCTTGTATTTATTGACTAATGCTCTGCCAATTCTACCCCGATTTAAGCTCTCCTCAATATTAAACTGTATACCAGTTTTAAGATCCGTAAGCAAAAGAAAAGAATTCCCATCAGAGTCAAAACATGTAGACTCCTTCCAATCAAATTCCTGTTTTGAAAGCTCAAGATATGTAGCTTTATCAACATAATTTTTTTGATAAGCCTCATATGAAGTCATTTCAGCGCCTGTTTCAACATCTACTACAGAAATTTTATGACTTTTCTCTGCTGATGGGCTGCTTATTTTCCTTTCACCAAGTGGAAGCAGAAAGCATTTACTGCTTACACTGAACAAACACATTTTCAGCAAATCACAGTAGTACATCACTTTCCTGCAATTTGGATTGTGAAAACATTTTGCATTACTAGAAGGTTCATGCAAAAATTTTAAAATTGTGTTATTAAGCAAGCCAAGCTGCACAGCGGTTTCTGGAGGTACACGGACACTTCTTACAGGATCAATCACTCCCCCACTTGCAATTTGAGCCTCAAGGATACTTTTACCTTTTTGTCTTTCTAGAAGTCGAGCTTCCATAGCCTGATACACAGAGAACACTTTCCCAGAACAGCAATATCCCAAAACAGCTTTCTCTGCCTCAAGCAGTCTACTCTTGAATTCACTATCTGCAAGCCCTCTAATGACTGAATCATCAACAGAGAATTTCTGACCTGTTGTGGGATCAATGATGAAACCAGTAGCTGCCTGGGCCTCTAAAAATGCTAATGACAATGCTTTTGCTATGATCCTTCTCTTTGCTGCTGAAGCAAATGAAATTATTTCTTTGCTGGATTCAAGGTACAGCCCAGCTATAGCTGTAGGTTTAGTTAAAAATTTTTCAAGATTTTTCTGAACTTGATCAATAGTTTTCTGCCCTGAACGGAGCTGCTCAACTGTGAGCCTGTCTAGAAGCTTAACTTCAGTCAACTGCCTGGCAGTTACATCACATCGGAGACCTTGAAATTTAATATCATCACATTCCTCCGTAAAATATTCCAACTGAGTGTCATCATCAACAGTTTGCAAAATCTCTTCCCCTAAGAAAGAGCTCATCTTTGCAAAGTCTTCTCTCCTAAACCTTTCGGATGTTTTGTATCCCTCAAACATCCTCTCTTCATTACCAAAAGGCTTGTCCTTTTCTTGGTTTAAAGTTGTGACTTCAACATGCATGTCATACTGCTTGTTCTTCGCTATCTGTGAATAGGAATTTTTTGACACAGTGAGAAATACATCTGCAGAACTATGCTGTATACAATTCACTCCTAAATCCACCACCAGAGAAATAAAAGGGAGAACATGAATGTAAGTCAGAAAGGAGAACTGCTACTAGCATTGGAGAGCAGAGAAATATAGATAGCTAGAATTTTAAAGTGCACTTGCCATTTCAAATCTTTATTCAGTAACAGCAATATGACTAGACTCAGCAACAGTAACTGCTGCTTGTCACCTTACCAACTTAGCGCTGTTAATCAAAGCTCATTTGACCAATAATGATCCAATGGTGTATGTGAATTCCTATCTCCAATACAAAGATTTAAAGTAACATGTCTTAGATATTAACAAATCTGCCACAAAGGTTTAATGAAAAGCTTCTTGTGTAATGTAAGAATGAAGGGGTCCCCTTCACCAAGGTAAGAATATCAGAAATACTAGAGAGAATGCAGAATAGTGACAAAGCATAAATAAAACCAAAATAGACTAGTAACAACCAGCACTAGGAAGGCAAACCCTCACAAAACATAGTGTGTACCTCCAAGGGATGCAGTTTTACCACTCCTAATTCATGTTTCTTGTCTTCTCCATGTCTAACAGTTTGTCTGGAACTGTGCAGGTTCCTGTTTCTCATTTTTTCCCCTTCAGATGTTCCAGAGATTTGGCTTGCTTTATCAAAAGTTATCTGGAACTGCGTACTTGTTTGAGAAACAAACTCTGTGAAAGATTGTGGGCTTGCATCTTCTTCTAGCGACTGGTTTATTCTTGACATCTGGAACTGCACCTCTCTCGGTATCTTATCATCAGCACTCACGTACAATGTGTTTTCTTCTATCTGATCAGATTTAAAACCTGATCTCTCTTGTTTCTGCCTTAACAAAGGTGAGCTAGGCTGTGCATGTGGAGGAAGCTGCCCAAATTGTCTAGCTGTGGTGTCACTCAGGTAATTGAAATCATTCCCTCTTCTCTCACAGCTCAATTTAAATCCAGAATCTTGGAGTTTATTATTTTGCTGAACTTCATTCTGAAGCAAAAGAAACCTGTGTTCGCTCTCCTTGACCTGCAGGTCCATTTTGTGTTTCAAGCTCTCAACCGTGCGCTTCTGCACTTCCAATTCTTCCTCAACTTTCCTGCACTTCTGGTGATAGTCCATTTCAGCCTGCTTCCCTTGCTGTAGTTGTTCGTGACATTTCTTAAGCCTTTCTTGCAGATCTTCCATTTGTATCTTGTACAACGTGATGTTCTCCTCAGCCAAATGCTTCTCCTGCTGAAGAGTAACACATTCTAGTTTTATGCCAGAAATGTCCTTTTCTGTGATGCTGTGGGATTCCAGTAATTTTTCAACTTTTTTCCTAAACTCCTCTGCAGAGTGTTTAAACTTGATGGATTCTTCCTGAAACAGAATCATCTTCTTGCGTGCCATTTGTTCATCCAGAGTCTTCTGATGGAGTTCATCCTGTATTTTTTTTAATTTACTACTTAGCTCTTGTATATGGGCTTGTTGTAGTTGTATCTTCTGCTCATTCACTCTCTTTTCCATAGTTAGAGCGTTCATTTGGGCATTTAGATTTTTAACTTCCCGGTCAATGGTTAGGGTGGAAGCACTTTGTTTATCACATTTTTGTTTATATTCACTAGCCAAGTCTTTTGTTTTTTCTAGATCAACTTCTAGGCTTTTGATTTTACATATGAATTCTTGCTCAATTATTGTTTGCTTGTGCAATTGTTCATTTGTTGTACGCAATTGCTCTTTGAAACCATCTGCTAAGGCTTTTAATGCATCATTCTTCTTCTCAATACTTTGTTTTTCCAAAGCCACCTTCTCTGATTCAGACTGAATTTGCTTCATCAGTAGTTCTGTTTCAGTATTCCATTTATTAAGGTCCTCTATCTTTTGTTTCAACGTTTCTGACACCTGATTACTTTTAGCTAATTCATTCTTCAGCATCTGAATTTCCTGCTGGTTTTCTTTCTCTGCTCTTGTTTTTTGAAGCAACTGTTCTTGAATCTTCTTATATTGGTCTTGAAGATTATTTGCTTCTCCTTTGCATGACTGTGTTCTGTGTTCAGCTGCCAGCTTCTCTTTTTGAAGAGAACTGATTTGTGAATTTAAATGTTTGATAGTGATCTCAGTTTTTGTCTGTGATCTAGTTAATTCCTCTACTTCTCTTTTTAGCTGTGTCTTCTCTTGCTGAACGGATTTCAGCTGCTCCTCATAGCTCATCTTAATTTTCTTAAGGTCTACAGCTTCTTGCATCACCTCTTCAGCTTTACCTGTGGTTCTATGCAGCTGCTTGTCCAGCTCTTTCAATTGTTGCAAATATCCCTGCTCTGCTTGGTCTTTTTCCTCCAACTTCATTTTTAGGCATTTAAGTTCACTATTGACTTTATCTAGTTTTTCTTTTAATAAACGAGACTTTTCTTCTGTTGATGATTTCTGAAGCTCAGTTTCATTCAGTTCATATTTCAGGTCTTTAATAGTTTTATCAGCTTTTTTGTTAGCAAGGGTTAGCTCATCTATCTTCTGTTTAAGCTCTTCCACTTTTCTAGCCTCTTGTTCCTTCTGGAAACTTGTAATTACAGAATCAGTCCTACACTGGCTGCCTCGTCCAGCTGTGAAAGTTGGCAGCGAAGTTTCTCTAGTTACAGAGTACCTGCCTTCAACAACCTTCCTTCTGGCTTCAGTTTTCTCTTTTTCTTGCAGCTTTATTTCTGATAGATTCACTTTAAATTCAAGATCTCGTTCCATTTGCTTTATCAGTTTCATAAGTTTCTCCTCTCCTTCTGTTTTTTTCTTCAGCTCCTGCATTAAGGTTTTTTTTTGTTGCTCTAAATCATGAAGATTAGTATCTTTTCTTCTTAGATGCTCTTCAAGGTTTCTTCTGGTAAAGGTGCTTTCTTCTATTTGACTTCGAAAAGCACGGAGGTTTTCTTCCATTATACTTCTTTGAGTCTCTGCCTGAAAAATGAGCTTCCTTACACACTCCAACTCCTGCTCTGCATCTGCTTTCTCTTTCTCAACATTCTCTAGATCTATATGACACTGCTTTGCCTCTTGTTCAGCTTTGGTTTTCTGAAGACAGATCTCTTCCATGTCCTTTTGCTGCTTCTTCCGCTCTTTTTCTGCAGCTTCCCTCACTTTAGGGAGCTCCTGTTCCACCTGGAATTTCTGTTTCTTCACATCTTCCAACATCTCCTCAAGTGTTTTTACCTTTCCCATGAGTTTTCTGTTCTCATCAATTATGCTGTTTTGCTGTGCCATTAGATTTGAATACGCCTCACGCACTGATGCTTCCTCCTTCTTTAAAATCTGTAAAAGAACGAGATAAGTTGGAATGTACTTTTTGGAATACAGCATATGAAACATGTTAGGCTCTTCAAAAAGCAGAATGGAAAGTACTTACTCATATATATACGGTATGTCCAGAAAGTAGGACGAGCAGTTCCCACCACCATCACCTTCTCTTGATACAGTAAGCTTCAGAAGTTACCATTAGCCAAATATGAAACCCTTCATAAAGGCATCCACAAAGCGAAGAAGTCCTGAAGCCTCTCACTTCAGTCAGATGCCTCTTAGTGGTAAGCAGCGTCAAACAACAGCTCGCATATGCTTTTTCTCCAAACAAATAGTTAGAGCAAACAGTGAGCCAAACACTATGTGCAAGAATTCCCAAGCAGTAAGTGGCCTACCATTTCTGGATCAGTTCAGCAGGCCTTGGAAGAAGGATTTTATTTGCTAGCACAAATAACACAAGAGAAGTTTAGAAATCCCCTCCAAGAAAAGAATCAGTATCTGTAGCTAGAGCCAAGATGCATCAGCTCCAGAAAGAGAAGTATCTAAACCCCAGGACTTCTATGCTCCGGACTGTGCTCCACAGTCCCAGTGCCTCCATGGGCTCAGCTGGGGGATGGCAAGAGCACAGCTGCTCTGCAGTGCAGACACCAAAGTATAAACACGGTAATCGGGAAAAGGCTAGTGAAAACCAGTTGGCTAGTAGTCTCTGTATGTTGGCAGATCAAGGGAAACTCTTATAAGCAAGATGTGTATTCATCAGCAATAACATGGTTGAAATCATACATACCTTGTCTTCATTAGCACTGTTACAACGTTAGTTAAGAAATGTGAGATAACATGAGGCAAGAACAGACCTATAAGCCTATGATCATACACACATGGCATGAAGGGTAATTACAGCAACATTTTCAAACAAATGTTGGTCTAGTTCAAATTTACCAGATTTACTTGATTTTTCATGATATATGAAACTTATTTCCTAAAAGGCTAATGCAAAGGCAGCTTCTTCAATTCCTCTCCGTATTTCCCATGTCACAATCTTGAACAGACCCCAGTGGATACACAACATTTAAATTGATTTCTTATCACATCTCCTTTTATGCTCCCATCGACACAAAATCTAATGTAGTATGCTTGAAAAAGAATAACTAAAAATAGAGATACTACTTTCATTATTTCTAATTGACATGGCTGAGCATCAGCTGGGTGGAGAGCAGGATGGTACTTAAATAATAATACAAAATAAACATAAAAATAAATTTATAAGAATTTAAAAAATTAAGCATCTCAAAATACACAGTAATTAATATATCATTAGCATATTAATTGTTTAAATTATGTTCAATCAACTTTAAATCACTTGACCTTGACATATTTTGCGATTCAAATGTTGATTTAGATTGGTTCAGAATCATTCTTAAATTAACTCTTTCATTTGCATTGCACAAAAACTCTGGTACCTTCACAATAGTTGTGCTCCTTCTCTCTTCATTATTTCTTTTTTTTTGCTTTTCTTTTTTTTCAAGTGAGGCTTTTCCCCCTGTTTTTTCACAGGATGTTTTCTGGAGTTGATTGTTTTTTCCAGGTACCTTTGTCCCCTTACCTGTACTGTCCATTTCTGCCACTAGCCATAAGTCTTTACATTTCTGACCCTGTTCTAATCTGTCTTCTCCATGCCACTTCTCCCCCCTCACACTTAAATTGTCCAAATCAGAAATTTTACCCTGTGATCTTTTTTTCTCGCTTTCTTTCTCATCATGACTCAAATGTTTTGCTAATGCATGTTCTGATAACGGAAAACAATCCTCTCCTCCAGAAATAATTTCTGAGAGGGCTATATTTGCATTCAAATCTCCAGCATCTCCTAAAAATTCTGTACCTAACCTTGGATCACTCTGCACCGGTGACAGCTCAAAATGTAATCGATAAGATTCTAGGACTTTTGCTGCACACTGATTCACTGAAATATTTCCTGAAGAAACCGCCAAAATTTCTCGTGTTGTACTCTTGACTTCATTTGGATTTAGATTTGATTTTTCTAGGATTTCCCTTCCTGCTATAAAGTAACTTTTACCCAGAGATGGCCTGTGCAGTTTGTTTGTATCCCTTTCAAGACTACTAGAAACACCTGGACTGCTCACAGATTGCAAATTTAACTTGTTTTTTACACTTCCATTGTGCGCTGCCAGTTCTCTAAAAGAGGACGCAACTTTCTCTGAAGGCACTGCATCTCGTACACCTGGAAGAGAGTTGCCTTTTTCACCACACACTTGAAACTCTCTGTCTTCAGAGTTCAAAGTATTATGGCTATTATTTTCTGTAAAGCAATGTTCTTTATGCCAACATTCAAAATGAGTTCTTGGTGAAAAATGTTGCTGCTTGTAAGGGTTGATATTCAGGGCATGCTTTCCAGTTTTTGGAGTAACATCATCACTCTTCGTTGTTAGCTCAAAATTAGATTCTGATTGCATCTCACATTCTTCCTTTGCTGGAACATCAGTCTTTGCCTTTCTTGAAAAGTTTTTTCCTGTGGTTTTGTGTATCACTTCCAATTCAGGCAACTTCTTTGATACTCCCTCTGTTTTCTGCCTCTCGCCATTAACAACTTGCTCATTTAACATTTCATCAGGATCCTCAACCACACTCACACAGATCTCAGCTGAAACAAAACCATTTTCTTCTTTACTTTGATTACCAAAACCCATTAAATTCTCTTGCTCTGTATGTAGCTTATTTTCTCTGTTGCCACTAATGCTACTTTCTTGACCACTGAAATTTAAAAATCGCTTTAACGTTCTATCAGTTTTGATTTTATCATATCTGTCTACATCTAATCTTCTTCTGTGAATTTCCAATTTATTTTCTGCATGTTTAGGTGAACTGGAAGAGTCATCTTTTTGCAAATATTCCACATCCATCATGCTCTCATTAGGTGTGTCTTCCTCTCTGAATTCAACAGCTTCATTACACCCCAAACGCTGAAAGACTTCAGTTGACTTCACAGGTTGCTGGAGTTCACTCTCTTCTGGTAAGCTCTGAGCACGACAGCACATGGATTAAACTGATATATGATGGAAAGCATCTTATTTTTTCCTTATTCTGTGCATTAATGCCATTACTGTGACTTAGGAAGAAAGACTGGCATGGAAGAAAATCTTGGAACAATCACAGACTTCAGAGGTCTGATCCCAGAAGAAAAAAAATTATCATTCCTCCTTTGAAAAGGTTTATTCATTTTCTGATTTGCTACCCTGATTACAAAGAAAAAACCCATCAAATCACTCTGAGACTGGAAACCTACTGAGGTTATCTTCAAAGAAGCTATCAAAGATTTAGAAGGCTGCTGGAAGGTGAAGCAGGCTAGCAGATGGGAGGTGTCTGATTTCCAAAAAGCAGTCCTGGAAATTCGGAGCAGACTGAAACTCAAAAAATAGTTTAAAACATTCCATTTGCTCCTGAAGAACGTGAAGCCTATCGGCATTCACAGGTTTCGTCATCCTTGTTTCAATTCTTGTTCTTTGTTTCACTTTTTATCCTGGATACCACCAGCATTATTAGTCATACTGAATTATTAATTATAATGGCTACTTATCGACAAACATTATATATTTCCATCAGTATGCTCCACCACTTCATGATGCACAGAGATACATGCTGTTAATGTTAGTTTGTCCAGAGGGATTCAATAGCAAGAAAACCCAGTAAAGCAAAGCCAGTACCAGCATTCTATAACGTTTAAGAACTCTGTTTTTCTCTGCAATAACATGAAAATTTATTCTCTTACAAGAGTGTTTTCCAATTTTATGTAACTTACATGGTCTACATTTAATATGGGCGTTATTCTAGAGATATGCACTGTATAAACAATACTGAAACACTGTAGTCCTTAAAGAGTGACTATACGATCTCTTTCGGAGAGAAACATTTCAAAAGAAAATGAAGTATTTTTTTCTCAATTGTGTGGAAGTTTGATTCCGCAGCAAGCATGTATTTTGAGTAATTTGTCCGCTCAATTTCAGTAACTTGCTCTTGTTAATAAGATTCAATATCTGTTTGACCTCAAGGAATCAACACAGTAGAAAGGTAGATGGAAAAAAAAAAATCTAAACACGTCAAAGGAACTTAAGAAATTAATTAAGAGGCTATTGCATCTCCCTATTTAAGAACTCCATTATATATTGTAAAGTGGACCAGAATGCATACTATGGAATATTAAGGCCTACATAGCATATAAACAGTACGCGCACACTAAGTTTGTCCTCATCCTAATGTCTGCATTTATCCGAAAGATTGAGCCCTAAAATATTAAAGTCTTAAAATGTACCGTATGTAACTACATCTCCATCAGAACTTAGTGAATCATAAGATCCTTCTAGCTGGAAGAACTGGTAAAATGTATGGATGGTATAGGATTTTGCTTATTTGGACGATAATGGTGTAATTTCATGCTCCTACATTCCTGTATAAAGTGCAGTATTTTAGGAATTTTAGTCTTTTGATGCTGTGAAAATCACTTTCACTTTCTATCACTTTCATATCTGTTGCTAACTTTGTAAATAATTCCAGCCGGTATAATGCTGTTTGCCTAGCTATTCTTTTTGCTCCGTTGCCTGCCAGGGTATGACCTACCTCTTCCTCTTCCAGTCTTTTCAAGGAGTCACCTGCAAACTTAATGTACTGGATCATCGAAGTCACTAAGGCAGTATAACGAGTTCGTAAATCCATGAACTGTAGAGAAACAAAGGGGGGATGGGGGGAAGAAAAGAGAGGGTAACACTCCCGTTAACACTCAAAGAAGTGATAAACACTACTCTAGAACCTATCCTGATTTTGATTGCAAAATCCTGACTGTGGAATCCAAAGTGCTAATTTTGACTCCAAAGTTGAATGCCATCAACAGGGTGCACTTGCACAAATAAATCCCAAGGATTTATGAGGAGATCCATAAGGAGACGAAACAAAGAATATGTTTTGACTTCATAGTCACCTGGTTCTTCGCCCCTGAAAGAACAAGTTATAAGATGGACAAGCCGTGCTGGTCACTACTCTTCTGTCTACCAGTCAGCAGGGAGACAGATTTCCCTTTCCCACCCAAATGAGGCTGATTTGCCTTGGAATCTGTCAAAGTGTCCAGACCTGGTAAGTTTTACCATAGCAAAAATGAAAGCTCTGATGAAGATCCAGCCCAGAACTAGTTCTAAATAGTTTTAGTGAGGTTCATTTCGCATACAACTTTTCATAATTTGGGGGACTTTTGTTCATCAACCGCAATATACTGTCTCATTATGTAAATGCCACATAATGACCAATAGGATATTTATCACATCATAGATCTATAGAGAGACAAAAATAACCTTGCTTGGGTTACTCTATTTAATAATTAATGAATCCTAAATCCCATTCTTGTGTTTACTCTGTTTTAAGCAAAGACTCAAAAAAATCACATTTCCCTGCCATACGAAATCCTCACCTCTTGAATAATGAAGTCTGATGAGCTTTGCATTCTTTGGCGTTTCACTGGAGATTTCTGTTGGGAGTCAACCATAGCTCTGTAAGTCATAGTCTGCAACTCATAGTCCTGTAAAAAGAAAAACCACAAAATGATCAGCATTTCACATGATATTGACACTAAAAAAAAAAAGGATTCTAAGTATAACATTATTTATTACCTTCACAGCAGCTGAGTATTGTTCCGAATACTTCTGGCACTCATCTATTTTGCTTTGTTTCATTTCAATCTCAGAAACCAGCATCTGTAAAATATGAATCTTCATCTTAAAAACTGATTTGTATTACTATTATTACTTAGCATTTATACTTTATCTAACATCATGAATTTTACATAATACACTCATTTCCACGTGTGCACAAGTAACTACATGCTCAAGCCCATGTCCTAGCTTTGTCAGGCTTACAGAAGTGAAAAAACCCTGTCAGGTTTAGTAGCTGGTGAGTGAACTTAAAAAGAAATTAGGAATATACCACTTCATGCATATAATTTGTTATTCTATTCAAGCTGCATTTCCTCCTTGCAGGAGAGAGCTGTTGAGTTTAGCCCTGCCTCCATGAAAATATTTCTATGTCCATAACTACCAAGAGCAGTACTGAGAAAAAAAAAAAAAAGATGTGATAAGGAGAGTTCAGAATTGCAGGCACTCTCTAAGGTTTTGCTCTTCTTGTAGATTTGAAGACCAAGACCACCTGGTCTATAAACTGGCTATAATCACTGAGTGATACATTAACAATGTTAGCTGCACTGTAAACATAAAAGCTCGTGATTATTTGTAATTTTACAATAAGGGCTGAGGGACATCAGCATTTCCTTTCAAGAAGAAAGACTGGCACGACTGGGTTCAAAACATATTTTAATTCTTTTTCAGTCATTAAAGCAGTGCTTTCCTACAATGAGAACCCTATCATACCTTATGTTGGTTCAGCTGTTTAGCCAACGCTTTGCTATTTTCAGGACGGATTTCTTGAATCTTTCGCTGAGTATCTTCCACTTGTTGAATCCACGTGTCCAAGGAATTGTAAGTATCTTTGTAATACTTCAGAGATTTATTAATACTTTCTAAGTCACGCAATCTGATTTTATTTTAGAAGATATGCCAAAAGAGAGAAGATTAATATAAAAGATAAAAAGTACAACACCAAGCCAAGTACAGCTTTAAAGGCTTCAGATGCCTTAGCTCTGCTATAGCTTACACTATAAACATACTAAAATAACAATAACAGTAAATTAATTTCTCAAACATGAAGATTCCCAGCTTGAAGAAACCTTTTGATTTGTCTTAGATGACATCCAGGAGAGATCTGACTGCAGAAGAAACACCTGCATGCATCCCTCTTTAGCAAGCTAAACTGCTTGAAACTCCATGGCCACAGGAAACCCCAAGCAAGAGGGAGGGCTCTGCAATAGCAATTAATTCTGTTACTAGGGAGAGTATTTCAAAGATGACCTATGTGAATCAAGGAGGAGAGGGCTGTGCTGCAGTTACGTAGGGGTTCACCATACTCTCTGTGCCTCCCACAAAACAACAGGAGTTAAACCAAAACTAAAGCCTTTGAATATTCTCACATGTCAAAATAATTGATTCTGTAAGTCCATTTTTAAATCATGTTTTTGACCTGAGAATACTGCGTATTTCTTGAAAGTGTTTTCCACGCTGACGAGGATGCTGACAGTTTTTCTTTCATGATCCTTATACTGTTACTTCAAAGATCATATAAATATAACTACTCCAAAACACTGTAGGATAAACATACTTAGTAAACTACTTTTTATAGCTTTACTCGGAATAAATACTTTGAAATGCTCTAGTGTCGTTCTTAAGATGCCAAAAGGAGAATGAAAAAGAGCAAGCAAAGGAAACCGTACTGCTCAAGTTTGATACTTAAGCTTGTTTTAAAGCTAATGACCATGAAAAAGAGAAAGAATCACGATAACTGCAGCCAATATTTGTACATACTTTTCGTATAATGATCATCAGTGTCAAGCTGTTAGGAAGCAGCAGAGCAAATATTTGCAGAAAGCAGCTTGTTTACAGCTATATGCTGCAGCTACCACAATCTGTCCTATTTACACTAGAAGCTACTATGTATTAATAGTAATTTTTCAGTGTATTCTATTCAGGATACAGTCCTGTGAGGAGAGCATGTGGTTCATGCTTGCCCTCTGAGGAAATAAGGACACTTCAGGACCTCATAAAACTACTGTTTCATCATTTAAATTATCTCATACTACCAGCTGATTAAGAAATCTGAGGTGGATTTAAAGCTAGCCATTCTGCAGTCAGCTTTTGCCCAACTTCCTTGTAACTTCCAGTAACATGAAACAGAGACAACTAAATGTGTTAATTACAAGTGAATAACTTCAGTATTGCGCCCGAGTGGACGTTCACCCCTTAGATAAGGAGGACAAAAGATGTGAAGGGTTGTTGTGTGAACTTTTACATCAACAGCACTATCTTTGATGCTCTTGTTCAGGTTATCTATAGTGACAAACTGAAGTAGATTTTAAAGGCAGTAAATTCAGGTTGTATAGCACAGACTTCCTCAACTTGCCCATACTTTTTCCTTCAGTCTCTATATATCTGTTTCCTTTGCATATACGAAATGGAACTATAGAGACTGAAGGAAAAAGTACTTCCACGAATGTCATGTACGAGCATCTCCTTCAGAATTACGAGTAGCTGTGTTCTGCTGTATCTGCACATCTGTGTAGGCATGTGCCTTTGAGTAACATTCTCCAATACCATCATGACGGTAACACTGAATGGCTGAATTTAGAGCAACATCTCAAGTGGATATTGAGACTGCATGAAAACAGTTGCACACTGAAAGAAAATACTGGCACTTCACCAAAAGTTATTGCAGCAAAATGATCACAGAAGTCAACGGAAGCTAAGGACTTCCAGACTTAGCACTTGAGTCCTTAAAAGCAAGTTAACATGAATCCAGTCATAACTGATGAATCAGCTCATCAGTTTAGCCTGTCAGAACTAATTATGTGGAGAAACAGATAGTACTTCCATAGGACAGTAAACCATTTCTGCGGGCTTTTTCTGGAAAGAAAAAAGACAATTTCTCTCTACTGTGTCCCAGTAAGTTGTAACTAAAGTTTCTGTATCTTGTTAATGTTTCGGTGCTCACTAGTCACAGACATTTCCTGTCAAGAAGTAAGACAACGATGCCAACAGCACAGAAAGGTAAGAATCCTTGATCTTAGCGCATTTCACAAATAGTTCAGAAAACCATCCTGACCTATTTTAACATTCATTTCTGGTTATTCTTCCTCAGAAACAATAAAACAGCATAAAATACAGACTATAATAAAAAAGTTATACAAACCTGTTTTCAATTTGAGAATGAATGTTCTGCCACCTCTCAGCTAACTGATCAACTTTTTCTTTACGCCAGTCAAAGTCAAGATCACGTTCCTTGTGCATTTTAAACATCTGATCACTGATCATCTTTGCTTTCTGCAGTTCATCCTCTAAGGCATGGAACGCTTGTCTTTTCTCATCTACTTCAGATCTCCATTGCTAGTATGTGATAAATGACAAATTGTAAATAACTCCTAAATTATGACAGTATTTTATACATGAGTAGAACGTATAAATGAATAAATGGAAAATGTTTAAATGAGTATTTTGCTTCTGGTTGCTCAAGCACTGCAATAGGACCAGAATGAGTCTCAAACAACTAATTAGCTACGAACTGCAGAATAATTCTAAGTAACAGCATCCCCCACAACACATTCATCAAAACACAAACTGAAAATTAATGCGCTTATCTTCTAAACTACAGCTTTCAAAAAAAATCATTAGGTAGATGCCAATCATTCTATCTGCATTACTCATCATTTGCAATATTAAAATGAGGCATGTACAGCACACAAAAAATGCTGAACTTCAGTCTTACCCCTTCTCAAAGATAGCTGTCAAACCTCCTAGCAAACCCTGATTAGTACACCATAAGAAGTAGCAGGAATATTATTGTGGCCACATTTATATAACAATATATTTATGTTACCTTAAGCACATGTCACCTTTTCAAGAGACAAGAAGTAAGTCTTAATGGAGCATTAACAAGTGCCACTCTCGGAAGTTCAGCTACTTCAAAGCATTTCCTAACAGCATGAATGCACGTGCAAACCATGCAATTCCTAATGCTCCAAAGCTGTCATTTTTTCTGAGATGTCAATCCTAATACAGACTTTTCTCCAAATACACAAGCCAACTTTTGATACACTACACAGTATAGCATGATCAAAACAGGTGTTATAAGACAGATCACTTTGCTATTATTTTTTTATTTGCCCATGAAAAGGCACCAGCCAACTCTTACCTTTAATGTACCCATCAGATTTCCTATATGGTTTTTGTCAGCCGTTACTGCCTCTTCTGTACACAACTTTGTTTCATACATTTTTACTAATGTTTCTGCTTCTTGGATGCTCTTCAGCACCAAATTTACAGTTTCCAATCTGAAAAACAGTAATCTCCTGTCAACTGAACCATCAGTAACAACACTCAACACACTTGTGTTTTTCACCCTTTTCACGTCACAGGGTACTCCTTTATACAACGTTAAAATTACATTAACTTCCTTTTCCTTGATCACTATTATTCATACTAGTATCTCCATATATAATTTATTTTTAAGAGAAAACTATAAACTAAAACATGCATGATGGGAGATGGCCTATTACATACTTATCTATGTAAATGGAAGACATGGAATAAACTTGGTTCATGTTCTGAATAACAACATTGAGTTCAGAGCGCAGAGTAGGGACTGAGGGTGAACCAGCAGCTTGACTGAAAAACTCTTCGCATTTATCTGTGATGACTCCCAAGTCGTCCTTCAGACGATCCAGTTCTTCCTTCAGTGTCTGTAAAATGAGAGGTGATTGACAGATTCTACACCAATCTCATGTACAGTCTACATCTTATTATCAGTACAGGTCTGTTCTCCTTTGCTTGTTTCACGTGGACATCACTAAAAATTTTTAGAAAGGGACATACATGTAACAGGGAAACTAACAGAGTCACCATTCATTGGCATATTTTTTCTCAGAACCACAAGCTTCATCTTTGACTCTTGTCTTTTCAAGGTGGACTGCAAATCTTCCTGGCTACACTCAAAATGTCTGGATATATTTGTTTTAAAATAAAACACTTTTCCTAGGTAAAACAGTCCTTCTCAAAGGCTCACCGCTTGCTGCCTAATCCTGAGCAAATTTTCATGTACGTCATCCCTTTCCACTGGGGTTCGGATCTGCCGTATTAAGCGCTCCTCACAACTCTCCAGCTGAAGTCTGATATTTCTGACTTCGGAGATATACAGATTGTAAATAGATTCTTCCTGCTCCTCTGTTGAAAGAAATACAGCACGTATTACCCAACAAAGCCATCAGGTCATTTCCAACAAGACTTCTTACAAAACACATTCTAAAGTCACCATTCTACAGGTATTTTCAGGACTGCCTGAATTTCCATCAGTTTCCACTGGAATTTTGGCTGTAAGGCAGATTTTAGGAACCCTTAAATTTTAGCTATTATTAGGTCACCTCTTGACACATGAAAAATTCGCGTATATCTTTGACCATTCATCCCAGGCACAGGCATCATACCTTACGCGGGCACTGCTAAACTCCGTGACTGCTGCTTTCAGTTGCACGGTATCAGGGCCATTACTACAGCAGGCTCTCTTTCAGATGCACAGGGCAACACATCTTTCCCGAAGCGTAGTGAGCTATGCTCATGTAGCAATCGGCTTTGCGCTACTGTATTTCAAGTCATTAGCTACTTGACAGTAAATCAGAGCAGATATTTTAAGCTTTCTGTTCTTACTGTAGTTAAAAACAGAGTTAAGAGAGCAGAACTACGGGCATTCTGTGCAGGTAGAAGAATATCTAGGACACTTTCTTACCTTAACAATGCAAAAAAAGCTCTAGTTCTGTTATGAACCCAACAAAGTAATCAAGCTGCACTTCCAACATTCAAAAAAAGCAAGGCATGACTAAGCAGTGAGCTGCTGTGCACAGAATAAATTCTTGCATGTAAACTTTTTTGTAGTGCTCTGTATATTAAGTAACACATCAATATTTTTACATAGTTTAATATATACAAAGTCAAAAAAACTTAGAACTTCTGTACAATGTAATTGTGCACTCTGTTAAAATAATGACTCTGCTCAGAAGAACTTGGGCATTAGCAATACCAGTATGATAAAAGCGGTAATTCACTAGAGCTTGTATTCAGAGAGAGAAGTTTTACCAACAGCTACAATCTCTCTCGTGAGGGCATCTTTCTACATTTCTCAGCAAAGTTTTACCTCTTTCTGCAGATTTCAGAAGCTCTTGATAGTATTGCTTGCAAACATTAACTTCCCTTTCCAGTTGTGCAGTATCGGAGCTTGTAAAGATTTTGGACTCCTGGCTATCTTCCACAAAATCATCAAAGCGGGACTGTAAATTGCTTAGAACCTGCTGATGTTCGCCTGGCAGCATTGTCTTTATCTGCAACAGATTATAAACCCACAGCACGGTCAGCAATGATGCATCACTCGTTCCCTGTAACACTTTTTATCAAAAAGCAATATTGACCATTTACTAAGATGGTAAAGTCAAAGAATCAAGGTTCTGAAAGCTTGCTGTTCCTACGCTGGAGCCCACTTGACAGGCATCAGCATACCAGCTGATAGCTTACACTCACTATAAAATCCTTTTCCACCTCTAATGCCAGTAATGGGCTGTGTTAAGCCAATCCTGTACCAGACACCATTTTTCCATCTCATGCCACGTAGCAACCAACAGGAAGCCAGCAAGAGTCATAGAAGCAGGGACACTTCAAGGACTATCTCAGATTCCTTCAACAGCAACAGTGGGAAACTAGGAGTGAAAATGTCATTTGGGGCATTACAAATATTGTTGCATCAGTTTGTAGACAGATATCTACCAATGTTGTATAATAAACTATTCTATTAAATAGTGTTATGCTATACATCTAACATTGTGTAATTCAGTGATCTCACACACAGTTTTAATCAGACAGAATAGTATTTTGATCTGTATCGCAATCTCCTTTCTGACAAATTGGTCCTAATTAGGTATTTAACATTTCAAGTTACAGACATGTATAAGAATGAAAAATGCATTACAGAGGAATGAGTGTTCAGCTGCCTTCAGCTTGAAAGACTAAATGTTGCTTCACAGATGTTCCACTGTTAGTAAGAAGTTACAACCATAAGGAAATAACAAAGGGGTTCATGGAGATTAACCTTAGACTAATGAAGCAAATCTCCCCAGCTATCTTCAACATAAATGCACAAAGGTAGACTCTTCCAGAACAAAATTCAGTTTCAGTCACTGTTGAATTGCTTTTGAGAGATCCTGTCCCTCTGCTGACAACTGGAGTCGACAGAGATTGGTGCAATAAGGCTACAGTTAGTTCCTGTAATACAACCTCTCCGCTCCTTCCCCAAATGCATCTGTGCAGAGGCTGCTCACACCAAGGCAGAACGTGGCACAGTGGTCACCAACGTGGCCACTGCCAGCAGTTCCCACAAGACGAAGATTGCTGCCAGTTGTTGATTAAACACTACTTCTGAGAAATGTAACCCTATGACTTCCCAGCAAATGGCTCAGCGGCCCTTGCTAGACACAGCACATACCGAGGCAACATTGCCGGCTCGAACAGCTTCGATTTCGTTGGTCAGGTAATGCCAGGACACCACACTCTTCATGTTTACATGCGACTCGTGCCAAAGGGCCAGAACATTCTGAAATTGCTGTTCAATCCTGAAACATAAAAAGACTCCAACTTTAGATCAAAGTAACACATTAAAAGGATAAAAAAATTAGTCATTATTTTAACGCAAGCTTCATATAAATGAATTTTAAAAGAAAATTGGTGGGTTTGTTTTGTCCCTACCTGTTGGCTGTATCTATTGCTTCTTTGTTTGGTGGAGGAACTGTAAAGCACACAGATGGAACCATGGCCTCATTACCACTGGGGCTAATGACTTTCCATTTAGCACGATGGGAGTTGTTTGCTAATACACACTCATCATCTTTGTAAATAGTTATCTAGTATTAACAGAAAAGCAGAATAATTTAATGAGCTAAACATTACAAAATACTCTCACAAAGCACTTCTGTAAACGGTGTCAACAAATAAGCAACAGAACAACACAAACAATGTTCAACACAAGGATTTGCTCTTATTTACTAGGGTGGAAAAAATTTAGAGCCTAGTGTTCTCCAGAAAAAATGGTAATTAATGAAACTTTAGCCGAATTCTCACGTCTGTAATTGATTTGAGGAAATTCAAGTTTCTAACCTCAATTTGTCTATAGTCACAGATGGCTTTAATTGGGATGGATGCTTTGAGTATACAGTCAGAGTTCCTTGGCTTCAGCTGAATTATTGCCTTTGCTCTCCCAACAAGGCCTGCTACTGTGCTCTTATACTGCAAGAGTTGTTCTTTTTCTTCCTAAAACAGTCAAAAGAAAAAACACATCACAAGAGATGGCCAGAATACAGTGCTGTTTCTTTGATCCTGTTGAGCTTTTCTTTTCCTGATTTATTTTACTGCGTTTCTTAAGCATAACACATTTTACAGCAACAAAGAATCTTTCAGAAGGCACTGTTTTCCCACAACATCTGGTATTGTAAAGATAAACAAATAAAACTGTATTTTAAGGATACGAAAAACAGTCATTATACGTGGATAGATGCAATTATTTAATTATAAGTTCTAAAAAACAAATCTTATTTCTATATTACTTCACTTCAAAGGAATAATTTTAACTCATATTTTATATCCAACTGTAATCTACACACTTCTTATTTAATTGTAACTCACACTAATAGCATCCTTGAATTCTTACCATAGACTCTTGGACAAGATCTTCCAGCCTATGAAGGCTGCTTGATCTATCACAACTGTATTTTCGATATATGGTATCTTTCAAATTCTTTAAATATTCCATGGCTTCTTTGGCATCACTGAAAAACTAGGATGACATAAACATCTGGGTTATTTTTAAACAACCTAAAAAGTTCACAAACAGCTACACTATGAATTTTTCTTTAAGTACTGCCTTTTTAAAAATCATCTTTTCTAGTAGCTTGAAGTGACTACTGCACCACACAACACTATTCATAATTTCACGCCCAAATGTACTGTTACAGAAGGCACACCTTGTAACACCAGTTATTCTTGGCACTATCTAGATGCAAAATTAATTCAGCAGTTATTGAACCTTAGTTAATTACTGATCCTTCAATGGAAACATTTTCCGAAGTGATTCTTGTTTCCCTTACAATTACAATTACTTTCATGTATAAAGAACAGAGAAAGCCTACAAACTACAGGAAACTACCAGCAAAATTCAGCAAGCACACTGGAGCAAATCTTCTGTGTGGGAGCGAAAGTGAGCTGCCACACCTGGCAGCTCTGCATGGGCATCTGCATCCCAGCAAGGCTGGGAAGGGAAATGCCCTGTGACAATCCTCACTCCATTCTGCCCCTGAAATCTCATTTCTCTAATCCAGAATTCCCACTTCTTTGCTTTACCACTAGGAGCTCAAATCGCTCAACTTTGTCTTCTCCAGCATCTATTTCCTAACTTCAGGCTCTCTCAGCCCAAAGGCATCTCATCCCAACATCATCCCCCTTTCACTTCAACCACCCAACCCAGAAGACACTAAGGACTAATCTTTATAATTTAAATATAAAACAGAAGTAGGTTTTTTTTTTTTTAATCAAAAACTGTCATATCTTGGATCCTTATGCATGTAACGGAGAAACCCTTCAATCTTTGATCCTCATGCATGTGACTGAGTACTGCACCATTTGCTGATGGGTGTTTTGTTGGGCGTGTTTGCTGTCAGGGTGTTCTTTGCTCTGTTCATTATTAATGCTGTATGTTCCATTCCTGTTTGGGTAGTCCTGGAACATCCAGGAATATGTTCTCCCTCAGCCATCATTAACCTCCCTCCATTCTACAGCATCTGCAAAACCTGTATTGACAGTACTTGTGTAAGTCAGGGAGAGAACACAGCACTGTTGTCAGAGCCTCTACTTGCAGCTGCAGCACTCAGAAAACACATCAGGCCTGACTTTCATCTGCTGTGAAATGATGTAATCGTAGCGAAAACAACGATGCAGGTGTGGTAATACCATGGGAGCATGGCTCATCATCTAATGATTGCAGATGACAAATGTCAATTCTACAACTACTGTGAGAGAGCAACTAGCACTTTCAGTGAAACTTTTTTACTATGGTCCTAACTTAAAACACTTCACATTCTTACCTCAAAATATGCAGCATTTTCCCTCAAATGTTGTTCAACACAGTGACAGAGCTGAAGAATCCAGCTCCACTGTGTCTGCATTGCAGCTCTATAGGCCTTTAGAGGAGACAAAGAGATTTTAACAAAAGGAAATGAAAATTAAAACAGGCATACATTTCCAGAATTTAGGAAACATAAAAGTCATGATGCAAACACAAGCATCGAAACCTGAGCTCCTCACCCAGGAAAAGCAAGCTGCAGCAAGGCAAACTCCAACCAGACGCGAGAAAAATCCTGTTGCTACAGCGTGGTCAAACAACAGGAAACTTGCCCAGAGCAGCTGTGAAATTGCCATCCTCGGGCAGGGCGAGAAGCCAGCCAAACAACGCCCTGCCACCGCTTTAAGCTGGGGCTGGACTACAGCTCCTGAGGTGCCCTCAGCCTAAGCCAGCCCGTGATTCTGTGGCTCTATTTACTCATTCAAAATAGCTGGATTATTCCCTGGATGCAAATCAGGTATTAAAGTAACAATGAATGCACAAGAAAAACAATTAATCAGGACTTGCTGCAATGTATAAATTTGTGTCACAGTGGCACAGGACTTTGCAGAACGCCACCCTACTCGAATGATGTCTCCTACACTGTCTGCAGGGTGCTGCCACGAGAGCTGCACTGCAGGAGCGTTCACCAGCAGAGGGTACTCCTCACTTTGTGAAAGCAGCCAAAAGGTTCAATTTTTCAATTCCACATGATTCTCGGGGAATTCAAAAAGTTTTTACATCGGCTTCAATGAACGTCATCCTGATGCATTAATGCATACGTTCTTCTGTAGAAAAGGCAGAAATTTCTTTATTTTTCTTTTTAAATGTCCCAGTATGGCATTACTGCAGACATAACCTGCACAGTCATCTTCACTGTGATGGCCTTGTTCCATAATATTTATCTTTAATATTTATCTTTATTCTTATTTTTATCTGTAATATATTCCTTATTATTATGTTATTCTTTTTTATATATAAAGCATATTAGACTAATAAGAACCCATTAGAACAGCATATACTTTTAAAGAATAGAATTCCCCACATTACATAAAAAGTCATTTATTATTCAAAGTAAATGTCAGGAGAAGGAAGGGAGGAGTTTTCTTCATGTTTCCAATTTACACAGATACAAGCTCACTGAGCTGAAGAACCATAACCGTTTTTTCACTCTTATATAACAAAACAGCTTTTCATTGTTTCCATTTTTACCACCCACTATCTGTATTTACTCTTTTCTTGAAGATCTACAGGAAAAAGCTTTTTACATTCTTTTTCGCAAACTTGTTATGACCCTACAACAGCTACGATAAATTTTCTGTAAACTGTTAACCTGTAATACAGAGCTTGATTCAAGTGTGAAGTAAATTGCATCACCTGGTCAGATTTTTAACATCCAAACAAGGTGCATGACGCATTGACAAGTAAGTTATCAAACCAAACCTAAACCATAATAGGAACCCATACGTGTAGTAATTGACTAGAAAAGCTCTACTGCAACTTTCTTCAATCCAACAGGAGAGAAACCACATATGGACTGTTCTGTGCCCTCAGCTTGCCAATGCAATTTGTATCAATAACTGCAGAAGCTGCATGCATGACCAGAAACATCTGTACAGACCAATCCTGGAAATTTTAATTTTAGACTTCAGGGGGATTTTATCTAAGCAATCCAAGATGTAACCGTGACTTCACAGAAGTGTTTTTACTTTTTGGAAACTGGAAGACGGATATATCAGAGATGCTGAACAGGAAAAAAAGGCCCCATCATTCAGAGGCTTGTTATTTAATTTCCTATGAGTTAGCACTTCCCTTCTTTTCCCCAAAAATCTAAGACCTATTAAATCAGAAAACTATTTTCCTGTTTGTGTGCTGTATTTACTCACTTACCTCAATGGTTAGCCTGGCTGGGTGATTTTCAAGAAGCAACTGCTCAGCTATTTCTTGTACTGATTTAATAACTTCTTCTTTTTGATCAAGTTCTCTCATTAATTCCTTTTATCCAAACAAAAAAAAAAAAGATACAAAATGTTTTAGAAATTTCTTAAATTCCTAAATTTGATTATTCCCTCTGGGTTACATTAGCAATACTTACCGCATGGTATTCCTTTTTTCTTGTTATATTGGGATTTCTTTCACTCCAGTCATATGCAACCTCTTCCTCTTCTTTTTCATTCAGCCATATCAGCTCTCTAGTAGCACGAGACACAAAATTGTGAAGAGTATCCAGGTGCCTTTCCTGACTTCTCGATGTGTTCTTTATTGAAAAGAAAAAAAGATTTACAAAAATCAGAATTTAAAGCTCATCCCTTACCAAAGATGATGTACATTGAAAAGCTGAACATGAAAGAGGTGTGACAAACTTACCAAGAGTTTTGAATACTGACTCTCCAGTTTGTGCAATTTTTCTGCATAACTGAGTTTAAGAGGGGCAGTCATTTGGATCTGTATTTGGTACATAAAGTCAAAAGACAACAAAAAAGTTAGATTATGTTAAACGATTAGATCTCCTGATTTCATGATGTGTCATCTAGAGATCAGAATCAAACGTAAGTAAGACTGTGAAACCTAAACACAGTTCTAAAACGCAACACTAGTTTATGGGTCACCCAGCAGGAAAGTAACCAAAGAAATAAAGAATACGGTGCTGTACCTCACTGATTTTAGCTTCTTTAAGGCTGGATTCAAATTCCTCAATAGCTTTGTGGACATTTTTGTGATTTTCTAAATGGCTTTCAACACTTGGTAAATCTGAACCCCATTCTGCTCGATCAAGTTGCACCTTACAAACAAGAAAGAAAAATTCGCCATGATCAGGAAGGAGTAAATACAATAATTAGGAGCGGACTGTTTCCGTAAAGATTGCTACCTGCATTTCTTCCACCCAGCTCAATAGGTCCTGGACAAATTTCATGTTCACCTCTTCTTCTGTTAAATTCTGATCCACAAAAGCTGATTTCATAAGAGGTTTTCTGATTTGCATCAGTTTGAGTGTTTGCAGAGTCCCACTGTCTACTCCTGTCACATAGCTTTGAGTTAACCGTGGTGGGATGCCTGGTGTGTAAGCTGGAGTGATGGTTGGTGTCAGCCTGGAAGCAAGACCTGATGAAAGGCCAGACGTCAAGCTGGAAGAAGTCAAAGTAGGTGTTAATTGGGTCATTGCAGCATTTATTTCAGGGGTTAGGTTTCTTGTAAATCCTGAGTTTAAGCTTTCAGTTATTCCTGATATCATCAGCTTTGTCTGCTCTGTTGTCAGTACACGCCCCTTGTTGTACACTGCAGAACATTCGGTCCTTATGGCCATCAGCTCATCACGAAGTTTTGCAACTCTATTAAAAGAAAATAAATAAATAAATACATATAATTTCAATGGATGCTTATGATTAAGGTTTATCATGCTGAATGGAACAGCAATACAAATTCACATGATCTCTTACACTTTAGTTGTGCTTAAGTATTTATAAATAAGCATTTATATCAGAAAGTATAGGGTATGTCAGCTTATACATAAATACATAAATATATGTCAGCTTATACATAAATAAGCTTATATATAAATACGGATAATAGACGCAGAAATCAGGCAATGACTAGAAAATCAGCATGGTATGGGCACTAGCATGCACCATTCACAGTTGCAGGGAACAATCAACAAAGCAGAAATCTTACAAGATACTACATGTTGATGCAGATCAAACACTTGCAGTTCACTGCCAATGAGTTGTTATGTGCTTGATCCCACCCTATTCAGGACGAATCCTGAAAAACTTTGGAGCCACTTCTTCATGAAATTGAATTACGCTGTTTAAATGCATCTTTCTGCCAAGACTGTACACATTGCCACATAGAAGCTAATGTTACCCCACTTATTACCTGTTAAGACACCTACAGCTATCACCAGAACTCTCGCCTCCATTTTTAAAATCAAAGTTAGTGAATTCTAAAAGCATTTTAGGCGCAATAAAACAAGTTAACATCTTTAAACTCAGATACCCAGTAAACATTATACATTTAAGTCGTGTTCTGGTGAATTACTTCATTTTCACAAATCAGGACAAACAGCTCCTCCTGTGTTCAGCAACTTTTGTGAACAATGTATCCACCAGAATACCTGATAATCTTTATTTGGGTGCCCAGCAACAGATTGAGAAGTTTTTCCATAAACAGAAAGATCTGAAAATGTTGTCCATAATGGGTATCCATATTTGGGACATTTATTTATTCATAAAAATACACTGTAAAGTACCTTTGCACAAGCTGGTCTGCCTGATAGTATTTTCCATCAATAAGAATTTGGGCATCAATCACTTGCTGGCGGAGAAGGTTCTCAGATTCAAGAAGATACCCAGCTATCTCTGCTTCATGTTGGAACTGGAGCCCTGACTCTAATCGCTTGGTGTCCTGAACAAATAAGAGAAAGCCATTAAGCCCTGCAGCTAAAGCAAAGAGAAAAAAGCTATAACAATTCTGATTTTTTCCTCTTTTTTTAACACCTTCTGATCTTGAAACAACTGTGAAGCATTTTATCTAACTACCTACCAAAAAAAAAAAAGGTAACAGAACTCACTCTAGGCAATTTTTGGTATTTTCTTGAAGAAACGCTAAATTAACAGTACAACGAAAATAAAAGTAGCAGCTATTAAGTACACATTCAAAAATCCCAAAGAATTTTTTTTTTTCCTGTTTTTTTCTAGTAGCCCTTCCACTGCAGGAAGTGCTCATGAACACAGACAAGAAAAATCACCGACTGACTTACAGCCTGCAGAGCATTCCGGGCAAGTATTAGTTTGTCCTCACAGCTCCGGCTGTCCCGCTGAATTCTGTTTGCAATCTGCTGCAGCATTTCCAACCTAGGTGATAAGAGAGCATTTCAGAAAAATAAATAAATATTAATGTTATTTATATTAGCTAGATATGTATGACTTTATAAACAAACAAAACAAACAGCATCTAAATCCAAGCACAAACACATATGCCAAGTTACCTGTTTCCTTCTAAGGTGCCATTACCAAAGCTTATACAAGATTTAATCAGTGTGGGACCACAATTAACAGAAAGGAAATTTTCATTAGAGTCAATGCTGGTTCCAGCACTAGTGCTGTTGCTAAACAGTGAATCACTGCTATGATAGCTATAACTACTGCTATTCATTTTTACATCCAGAGCAGGGTCCTTCTGGCTGTTTACATTTGCTGAAAAAAGAAAAGACAGAACTCCTACAAAACATACAGCTTCTAGGGATGAAATTTCACCACTGGCTTTTGAAACACCTAGCACGCCTCCTTTAAATAGGTTTCAGTATGCATATTCAAAGTCCAGCAATTAATATTCTACCAGCTCTTCAAAGGATTCTACCTGGGGCTATGTACGCTACCTTGCTTTTGGCTTCCCTGCCTTGCATTAAAGCTTTGCAAGTACAGACTAGGCAGCAACATTAGGGCGTCTCTAGGAAACAGACGTGCCAAATATTTTATTGAAGTGTCACTAAACGTCTACAAGCCAAATAAGAAGTCTTTGCAATGTTTCTCAGACTCTTCAATGAAAAATTTCAAAAAGGAGTAAAGTGAGAACTCTGCACCCCACAGTAAGGCACAAAACACCTCCATGTTGGGCTGATTCCTCTTCCTTCAAATGGAACTGCACAATAAAACTGGGGGAATATCATGGTTAATCAGCTCGTAACAATTTAATTTGAGACACCTGAACACCATCCAACCCACCATCATTACTCCACTGTCCAAGTATGCATGTTTACTAACTGCCCTGTCCCACTAATCTGTCCTCCTGCAAATTACCTTTCAACTTCTTCCACATTCAGAGCTAATTGCTTCTTGCTGTTCTGACCACAAAACAAGTAAGAAACATCTGATCCCTGCCCTTAAAGTTTACGTTTTCACACAGAATCTGGGTTAGGGGTGATTTTTTCAGTATTTCATCCCCCGTTTTCAGGACCTCCTGAAAAAACACCCCCACACTATAAGATGACTGTGTCTGCACAGGAGAGCACAGCCAAGGCAGAGACACACCCCTGCAGGAATGTCAAACTCTGCTAGTTTTGCAAACCAGAGCTCAGTTTGGCACTCTCCTCACTGACACCACATTAATTTTGATCCCATACACCGACCTGGCCACACGTCGTCCATCTGTGTTGATACCTTCAGATGTAGTTACCAGACTTGCAGGCAAGGTTTTAGTACTTACCAAATTTCAGTGTTAGCTGAGGTCACGTTTTTGCCACAACCAAATCCCAACCCAGGAGCTGCAGCAACACCTCCTATTAGTGAGATGCACTAGCAACCAATATGACAAACACGGATCAAGTTCTTGTGTCCAGATCAACCGACAATTTTAACTTTATCACTAAGCCAGAATCACTTCACTTCCCTCTCATTTTACAGTGACCACCCCACGTAGTGACCATCACTGTACGACCTGCCACTTCCAGTGTGTTTACCAGTCCTGAAACATGGAATAGAGTTTATGTTTGCCTACCTGTGCTCAGTCCATCTAAATAAAAAAAGAAATAAACTAATGCCATATAGACACATTCTCTACAAAGATAATCCAGCTTTCTGCAAGTATGAATAGAATTCCTTTTGGTGAATGCAGGCCCTGGGCAGGTCAGGACACATTAACCTACAAGATCTAGCAGACTGTATTTCTTCTGCTGCTTTCCAGTGTTCTGCTCTGCATGGTGGGAACAACTCTGTACTCCCCTACCGGAACGCTTTTCGCAGCAGGATGCTTTGAATCAACACCTCCCACTGAATCTGCCATTTCAGTCACGCTCTTGCTTTTGTAAGCATGACACATATTTAATCAACTTTGACTGTCTTTGGGATCTTCTCTGGCTAAAATCTGTCTTTCTGAGGACTTCCTACACAAAGGTCTGGATTGTTCACACCTAATTTCAGGTACCTAAACCACAGAGAATGATCACCCTATTGCCACCAGAAAGTCAGTGCCAGGACTCTCTAGAAAGTGATTCAGATCTTAGATGTCTCCTCTGGATGCTTGAAGTTAAGCAGAATTAATCCAGACCCAGGTGTCTATACCTACCCACAGGTAGAAGCCCAAAGAATCATTTAACTTAAAGAGTTAAATACAAGGGTGTTTTTGATTAATGAATGGGTAGCAGCTGTGTCTGCCACAGAACTCAAAAGAGGTACCATTAAAAAGCAGAAACATTCTAAGACTGCATCAAGATTTTAAATAAGTATGTTATCAGTGATGTACAAAACAGTGTCACACATTCTGCTGCCATGGAAGACTACTATGCGCTTTGCACGTCTGAACACTCTGTGTGCTCTTGAGTACAGACAACTTTTAAGCAACCTCAGAACAGGACGCTAGACCACAATGCTGTGCACCAGTGAAATACAAATTTCACATAAAGGATGAGGATGTTGCTTACAAGAAATCAAGCCCAAATGAGACTGTGAAGTGATATGAACCTAGCTCTGACTAACTGTACAAAGAAGGTGTTCATATTTGTGTTTAAGTGCTTTGATGATCTGAGACACAGATACTGTTCATCGTGACCTTCTGAAACCATCGAAGTTACTCTGATCTGGACCTGCTTCTACGAATTAGGTAAAGAATTTCAGGCCTGGAACAAGGGCAGAATTACTTGATCTAGAAAAATAATGTGGATGTTACCATGGAAGATGACATTTACTATTTTCAACAGCAGTTAAAATAGCAGAAAATATATTAACCAAGCCTGTCAAACATTCAGTAGCATACCTCTCCACTTCAGGCCGAAGGGTCTTCTCTCTCTCCAGCATGGCAATAATAAGCTTTCCCCACTCTTTTTCTATATCATTTGGATGGTAGCCTTGAGGAAGTCTGATGCGTCCAAACTCTATCCAGACCTTAACAATTCATACATATTTGTTACTTTAAGCCACAGAAAGGGAACTTGTATACATTTAAATGCATGTTAAAACTTACCTCTAGCAGTTTATATAGACGTTTAATTTTTGATTTATCTGTCTCCTTTGGTGGAATTTCTGTTTCTTTAAACTGTAAATATTGATTATAAAGTGCCTACAGAAACATAAAAACCATCATCAACTTTTACTTACAGTGAATATAACCTTACTCTCTAAACCCTCTCCTAATATTCTTTATGAACTTATGTTCTTATACTGTTCTACTTGAGTTCTACCAAAAACGATCAGCGACAAGCTAAAGATTTGCCTTTGATTACTCCTATGTTAGTAATGGATTTATTGTACTTTGAAGAGGTTAAAGAGCAGTACTGTTCTACAGTTGATTTGACTGTACAAATCAACAAGCACTTCATTTGTTCAAGCATGCTCTGAGTCAGCAAGAGAAAGTGTCATTCCAACAAGGAGTTTAAGACACCACACCTCACCTTCAGTTCCACAGGATTGTTGGGAAATGTTCTGTCAGACATTATCGTGACATGGTGTCTGATCCACTGCATGAGGTAGTTCACCATATTCTGATATTCAACCCATTTGACTTCAACATCCTACCAAAGCACAATCCAGATTACAGATCAGAAGGAAATCACCTGAGCGTTCATTTTTGCTTTATCTTTGAAGTCTGAGGTCTTCACACACATAGAAAAGAGATTTCTAAGCTCTGCAATTCTGAAACAATATTTACTTGCTTATTACAGCTCACTTAAAGCTCCCAAATATATGACTTCACTCTTTAATTTTGGTCCCAAATAATTTCACTGAAAACACAAAATTTTCTAGTTTAATAAACTTCAAACTAGTAAGAATCAGAGAGGCATAATTTATAGCTCCATGACTGAAAAGAACTTTGATTCTATCTTTCTCCAGCTTCAGGTATATTGTTTTTAGTTAAGCTCTTTGCATGAATATTTTCGTGTCCAGAACATGAAACAGCTGCTAAGCCTCTAAAATCTCAACCTAGCAAAGCACGTCAAAGAAAAGTACAACTGCAGTCCTACGAAGATGCAGCCAACAATCTGGAGCTGAAATCAAGAATTGTATTAATGAAGCTCACACACTGCACAAGTATTTTTCTCCTACTTACATTTGCACTGATGCCTTCACCACCTTCTGGTACTTTGGGAAAAGCATCATAAAGTGATGACACATAAGTTATTACTGACTTCTCATCAGGTGAGGAAACATCAACATCTAAAAGAGCAAGACAGAACAGTGCTTTATCACGTAGTTGTAAGAATGCCCACAAATATGCTACTACCTGCGGGCAGACTGGATTTTATTTTCATGCTAGGGGTTTTGCAACAGAGCCCTCTGCAGCTATCTTACCTTCAGGATCCAGAAGTCTGGCCACACCAAGTTTTTCTGCTACAAAAAAAGCATGTTCTAAATTTGCAAGGTTGCTTTGAACAGCAACGGTATTCATGTCTATCAGGTCCGGCCTGTCAAATAAAAACAGTAATACTTGATTACAACTCTTGCCAGTTTTAAATCACTGCTGTATTAGTAAATCAAATCAAGAGCATGGATGGATAGAGCAACAGCGTTTTCATGAAGAAACTTTTCACTAAAATCATGTGAATAGGCTGAGGTCAGTGAAAAACACAAGCAGCAGGCAACTACAACACTGTCAGTTCTTCTTCATCTACAAGCTAAAGTTTCTAGCCATCCCTTACATACATCTCTATTTTCTTATTCATATTTATTCATGTGCATTGTCATTGTATCATCGCACCTTGTCTTTTCCACTGCCCCAGAGGAGGTTGAACTCGCTTTTCTCTTAGGACTCATTTCTTTGAGGAAGTTCATTTCTACTGCCTTTACAAATTTTTAGTTATTCTGCATCAAAGTCTTCAGCGCATGTCAGAACGCACACAGAAACAAGTTCAGTCACAAAAACATCACTTTAACCTGGAAGACGAGTATTCTCACAGGGCTCTAAAGAAGTGTTGTTCAAACCGCATTGAAGCCCTGCTTTCAGACAAACACTGCTGCCAGTTCTCTTGCAGACAGCCCTCAGCCCCATGCACTTACACCTTCACCCTGCTAGACTCCATTGCCAGCCACAACACTCTTGGCTTCAATGGAATACATAACTTAAGCAAATCTTACCTATACACATTTTAAAGTCACATAAGTATTATCCTGTACCAACATCACTATTCTAATGTTTTAAATTAATGTAAAACTTAAAAATTAATATTGTCCTTTAGATTTGCTATGTGGTGCTTGCAATGCCAAGGGCAGAGTGTGTCACTGTCTGCCTCCTTCAGCACTGGGAACCCTCCTAGCCATAACAACTAAGAGGGAGAAGGGATTTTCAAAGATGCCGAGCAAAAATTCATTCCACTGAAGCCAACCACAGTCACTAGGGTCTGAACCCTTTGCTACTGAAATCCTATGTTCCTGAAAATCAGACCCACACTGAAAAAACTCTAAAACAAACCCCAAAAGAAAGGAATATTACATGCAAGCTTTAGTGAACAATTCAGTCCTTAAATTTTCTCGTTTTTATTCTAGAGAAACTGTTTTCTTAGTTTTAAATAATTACAACAGAAATAAAATTTAAATGCCACATTGTTCAAAACAAATGATAACATTTTATTTGGCAATGTCCAAATTCACTTGATCACAAAATGGTATTAACTTTGCGAAAGTCAATACAAGCTTGCCTTCAAATTAACTACAAGGGACTGTAAATAAAAATGTATTTCTTTTCAGCCATTTAGAATCACTTGTTTCCCTTCTGCTCTTCAGAAGACAAGCCTACAAGACAGATAATGATACTGCATCTATTATTTCCTGAAAGAACATTTAATTAATAATAAAACTTTAGCAGTGTAAAAAGAAACATAACCCTCCTAAACCAGCGGGACTTTCCACTTCCAATATGCTTAGGAGGAGCATGATCAAGCTCACACCATTCTTCTCTCAATTTCAGTGCAGTGAAAACAGCACAACGAAACCAATATCATCCGTTGCTCTTAGCAGCACAGAAAATCCATGAAAAATAAAAGACAATACTAGAAAAGCGAACAGAGCACTCCAGTCTCCTATTTCAGTCACAGTAATGGAGACGGTATGAGCAATAAAGATTGCTTTCACAGCACAGTTTTGACGAGAGAAGCAGGCTTCCGTAGGTGTAACACCGTTGGTTTGGTTTGGGGTTTTTTTTCACCTGCCTTCTTTACATTTGTTTCACACTTTATAAAAACGGCCCAAAAACCACTTACACTGCCTGTTCGATTGCCAACTCTTTGAACAAGAAAGAACAAGTTGTTGTAAAAGCCTTGACTATTCCCAGAAAACGAGCTGCAATCTGCAGAGACACTGACACGATAATCTCCTTAGAATAAAGCCTTCATTTAGATGAAGAAGGGGTAAGGTTTTTCTCACTGCAGTACAGGTAAAAATCAGTAAAAACAACTGATGTGCAACACATCGTTTTACGTCGGTGCTGTGGCTTCACCCCCCAGCTGCAGAGCCCACTCCATGAGATGCCTCCCCCTCTTTTAAACTGACTTTCCCACCTCTGCAACTCCTACCACCATAGAGTTATTCCATTTCCCCTCCCAGAACAAGGGGAAATTGCAATGAATACTGCTGTTTTCAGTTAACTATATGCTTCACACATAGCATACTGACCTAGATTAACTGGTCTATATTTATCTAAACTCTTGATCTACCAGAAAATACTACAGCAGACAGCATTTGCCTCTGCCTTGATAGTGCTTGCCTCTGGTCTTCTGAAGCAGACAGAAGGCTCAACAGCTCATGGAGAACAAGCCCACTGATGGCATATAAAAGGGAGAAGACAGGTAAGGTGACTGGAATGCAAAAGTACCTGGTAGTGGCCATGGGACGTGTACATTGCCAGGGCCATGGGGCCTCCACCCTCTGCAGGTCACCCTTTCCCCTTCCCAAACAGGAGAGGAATATGTTGCAAAGCCACGGAAAAAGGAGCTTACCTCCCAGAGCTCAGAACAAGACTTTTTTTAGCCCCAGAAAAATGCATTCAAAAAACATGGCTCAGGAAATCACCAATTGCCACATTGTTCCTTCTGTTTAAGAGTGTTTTCTCACAATTTTAAAGAAAAATTAAAAGTAATTTTTATCTGCTGTAAGCTTGCAGAGATACCTGTCCACTAACTGGGTACTTGGGAATTTGCATTTGAGCATGCGCACACAGATTTCAGTGCTGCGATCACCGATCACCATCCTTCTCTGAAAAATCAAGGGAATCTGGTATTACGGAGCACAGATTGCGCACAGTGAGCGTTGTGGGGCTGTATTATAGAGGCTCACAAATATTTTCCAATATGTTTGGTATTATTTCACTTCTTTGAATTCTCAAATACTGCTAACTGCTTAAGTTGCAGTTGTGATGAGTATCCTCGTAACACATATTCATTTAACTGTCTTCAATGAAGTAAACACTAGATGCAAAAGCATCATCCATCATGCCAAATTTTTTCATTTTTAAGGCTAAAGAGAAAATATGCAAGTTTTGTAGAAGCTATTTGTCTTGTATTATATTTTATCTCAATTTGCATAGCACTATTAAGTAGTTTTACACAGTCAAGAATAAATTAAATTAAATGCTCTTTTAGAGACGATGACTCTACCTTCTGTCATAATATTGTGAGTCATCTTATGGCAGAATTTTCACCAGGCTGGGACCTTGCCATCAAAACACATACATGAACATCCCAAACACCAGCCGAGTTGGAACATTCCATGCAAAGGAGATGCTTCTGCTGCAGCCGCACCTAAGTCAAAGGGTTTGGCTTCTACATCACAAGTCATTAATCGTTTCATTTATAAAAAGACTGGTGCTTGCCCTTCAAGATCTTCGTGTAGGTGTTAGAAATTAGACACAATTTGTATCAGCAGAATGGAAAAAAAAAATGTGATTAATACCACTTCAATTAGGAAGCTGACAAAACTATGATCAATTCAAGAAAACAAACACCTAGCACAGAGAAAAGCAAGTGAACGGTATCCACAGGACAGCATAAAGAAATGAAGGGGTTTATAATGCAAGTTACATGGATCAAATGCAAGCTTTCTACTCTCCAAAGACTCCTTGAAATCAAAGAGTTGTGCATAATAAATAAAGTCAGTCACATGTAGATTTTCCCACAGCCAGAATCTAATACCTAGTAAAACAGTTCAAGATCCAAACTAGCAGCTACAATACTTGTCCATTAAAACAAACGGTTAGATTTGAAGAAAACTTCATGTTTCAAAGTGGGAAAAGATATTAAACCGAACTTTTATTTTCCCAGTCAATGATGAAGAAACCACATCCTTCTCTTCACTGGTCCCAGATGACAGCTGCCCAAGTCACAGCAATGTTTAACTTTATTAAAACGTATATACATCAGAGTAATGTTCCAGATGAAAACACTGTTAATGAGTTCAGGAGGCTAACTGACAAGCCTGAAGTTATTTACATGAACCAACTAAGCTGTTTAATCTGCACATCTCCGTTTCAGTCAAAACTCTGGACGCTGCCTGTGTAATACCTGATTCTGGGCTTATATTGAGCAGAAGTATTAATATAGCGAGTTTCAAGCAGCACTCTCAGAGAAAACACGACTGAAGATGCAGAGTGAAATGTACACGTTGCTATAGTCCAATTAGCTTTTCCACTGCTGTAATTAGGAACTGTGTATAAAAATTAAACAAATTCTTGGCTTCATTGTTCACAGACAATTGAAAAGGACGGGTACCAGAAAGTCTCATGCATTTTTCAGGGATGGGAGGACTACTGAAACATATTAAATACCATGTCAGAATACACTGTCATAAAATAAATTTTAAAAGACAAGAATAGAGAGACTTCTCAAACAGATAGGATTCAACACTTATTTTAGAAGGGAGCACAAGAAATGTATCATCATCTACTCCAGAGATTTTGGTTAACAGCAGACAGATCGCAAAGAAAGGAATCAGAAATAGGAAACGCCCATTTACAACCGAAATTTATTCTCTATCTCTTCTAACATGTATCTCCTGTTACTTTCCCAGGAACTCTACAAATGAGATGATGAAGCAAATCTACTTAGTATTTAACCTACTATACAGTAATGCCTACCATTTAATCTATCCCTCATCAGTTTCAAAAGCGCTAAAAAGTATTTACATCAGCCCATATGCAGAGTCAGTCACGGAATCACAGAATCATGAAGGTTGGAAAAGATCTCTAAGATCATGAAGTCCAACCATCCACCCAACACCACCATGCCTGCTAAACCACGTCCTGAAGTGCCATATCGACACGTTTTTCGAACACCTCCAGGGATGGTGACTCCACCACTTCCCTGGGCAGCCTGTTAAATGTTTGGGAACTTATTAAAGAACATCAGGTACAAATTTAAGTCTTGTTCAAAAGAGTTTGCCAAAGAGTCTGCTTCAGAAAGAATGAGGCATAAACACAATGGGAATGAACCCTGGACTTCAAACATACTGTCCTTGTGGGCATTGTTATTGATGCCCAATGCTTGCAGAAGCAGTGCCTGTGCATTGTCATGACCATGAGATCTACTTATAGTGTTGGAGGTACCCTTTGCTAATGCACACGCCTAACGCAGTTATTTTCCTGATCTTTTTTCCATTGTCACATTGGAGCTTAAATACAAATGAAAAAAAGGCCATATAGGACTAGCTGGGTTCAGTAATCCAGTTTCAGAGAACTTGGGAACCCAAGTTTCAGGGAGCAGAATAATTCAGATTTCCTTCCACATAGTCTGATCACTTACAGCGGAGGAAGAGGAGAGTTTCTGCTCAAAAATGGCAAGCAGGTATGTACGACTTTGTGGCATTATGGAGGAACAGATCTCCCCCATCATCAGAATCAAGGCCACAACACAGACACACAGCACAAGGTTCTGTAGCAGGTTCCTTGGTGCCAAAACCCCCATACTGAGGAGAGGAGGTACAAGGTTGACTCCTGAGTCAACACTACGTTCCACTATACGCTAGACTATCGCACTTTCAGGAGCTTTGGATTACTTACAAAACTGTGGATTTGTCTCATAAGGATCTATGGACAACAATCACATGTGAGGAGGTCTTCCAGCTTCATTGAGTTTCTTGCTCTATGTTGGGAAAGAACCCTTCAGTCTCAGACATCAGTACACAGATGTGAGCACTGATTTCCATGCCAACATCTGCAACTGGCAAAATTAAGTTTTGAACCAGACGTCCAAATGTCTGAACCAGGTGACCTTTTTTGCCTGAAACTCCTTTGGCACTGGTTCTTGGGCTCACGTGTCTGCTACACGGTTAGTTTTGCACACTACTCACAAACATTTGAGTAGAAAAGCTACAAAATTAAACATGAAAGATACTTCATGAACATAAGTGTGATGGAGTATCTAAATGAAGAAGAACTGGCTGCAGCTGTCCTTCAGAGAAAACACTCAGTCACAGGACAGGCAGGACTTCTAATCTATAGTCACAACACCATTAAGCGGAGTCACACAGCAAAGAAGGTTTGCATGGAATTATGTGCACCCAGGTCTGACCATCAGTAACCAGCCTCGAGCATTCACAGGATTTGTAACTGTAGACTGTAACTTATACGGAGAATGGTTTTGGTTCTTTTTAACAGATTCATCTGAACGTGACAAGAAAGAACAGAGAAAGATTTGAGAGTCTCCAGCTTTTATACTTCCCTGAGATCACAAGGTCTCTATTACTTGTATGTGAGGATGAGGAAAGTAACCAGGGGTGAGACTCCGCTCCATATCCAGGCACCTAAATTCAGGTGTATACATGCAAGTGTCTATATGTATTTCATTACAGTCAGTGGAAACCTGGCCAACACATCCAGTGCAACCTACCTAGTACGCTATCCAGAACCTAAGAATTACTTGAGAGCGAGCCAAACCCACTGACCGTACCGAGTAGAAGTTCAGATAGCTGCAAAGCCGACATGAAATGTGCTGCCTCACTGAACATGCATGTTTTGAGACTGACACCTGCAGAAAAATAAAACAATACTGTACCTTTTAAATGCAGAAATGCTTAACTGGTGTTCTCACAGACTTTATAACAATGATTACTGCAGATATGCTTAGGACTTCTTAAAGACTTTCTCATTCAATTAATATGAAACAAATTCAAAAACGCTACCAAAATTTTACCACCGTAATTAAGGAGATGCATGGTATGTCGAGTCTGGTAGCTCATCATTCAGCACTTAAGTTTAAAGGTGAAAGCAGGTGAAAAGTACTCCATGAAATCCTTCTATCTTGGCCATCTGATACAGTTTATTTGAAGTAAGTTACATAAATATTCGACTACTTTTCAGAAACAGCGGGGGGGGGGTGTTACAGAAAATATTTCATGTAATCTCAAATGTGAGACTAAAATGACTGTTCAATCATAGACTTTACAATAACTTCTTCAACTACTGTGACATGGCAACACAAAAATTACCCCAACATCAAGCCACTGAGTGAAGCTGAGCAGTGTCATCACCAAAGTTAGGCAACACTTCAGAATTCAGGGAAAATGAAAATAATTTTCTAATTGAAAATTGCCATTACACAAATGTTTTGTCCTTGCATTTGTGATAAAACATGCTGCTAAATACAGCTCTGCATATTGTTTCCTCAAGTACGTGGCGAATTCTTTTCTCAAAGTCCACAGGTCCCCAGTCTCAACGACACACTGTGCTAATGTATTTTGCATAATCGCTGTGACTTCTATGCTCTTCTTAGCTTTGTTTTCTCTTGTGTTGGTATGACAGGAATGCCTGTACGATTCACGATTTTATGTGCCTCTATAGATTTCATTCAATGCCTCTCTAAAGATGAATAATCATGCTTTTTTATTCCCTCAAGAGCTGAAAAATCGCCATGCGATCTGGACTCTTCAGTCCTCCTCTGTGCATCTTATTCATAATTTTTCATACAGATTTTCAGATACAATGAATAATTCTGAAAAAAAACTGTGCAAATGATGGTGAGTTGGAAATACTGCAACAAGGGCACACTACTCACAGATACATTTCTTCTTGTTCTTCACATATTCCAACATACCAAGACTTCCAATAGAAAACCAACAAATGTTTCAACTGCACTAAAAATAAGGGTACCTGAGGGCTTTTCTTCTGAAGTCCCCAGCAATATATACTTCTAATTGAGACAATTCCTTCTATCATGCACGTCTCTGGTTTGACCAGCACTGAGTTTAATAAACCTTCTGAAGCCTCCTGTCCCACCTTTGTTAGCACAGCAAAACCTTACCTGTAACATGCCGCACCAATTGATTTAGATAAGGACACAACTGAGGCATTGCAACGTCAAAGACCTATTAGTTAAATGTTGAACTCAGCTTTAGCCATGCCTAACGAACCCTAATCACAACTTGGCAGTAAGTTTGGAACGTAGATTTCAAGCTCAGTATACACTTGAATGAAACTAGAAAGGATATCAGTCAGTTCTTTTACCAGCATTAAAACCAGATTTTACATTCTCTTCGTAACATGAGATGGTTTTGTCATTACAAAAACAGTAATGATACAGTAACTTTGCCAAATTTTTGCCTATGATAAAATTTAAACAGGAACAAGGCTCATAGCTGTTAACCTCAACCCACACTGTGCAAGCTACAGAAACAACCATAACCTTTCCTTGGAGTGTTCGAATATCAAAACAACAATGAAGAAACCCAATCAAATTGTTTTTCTGTTCTCCTCCCTGAGAAAAACCCCTCCAGACCCCAGCAGCGACTGCCTGACACACTTGCTTCCCAGTGGGATTAATACAGTTACCAACAGGGAAGAAGGCTGAGGTACTGCAATGACTTCCCAAAAGCTCCCTGTGCCGTCCTCCCCTGGAGGCAACCAGTTCTCCAAAGGCCACAAATCTGCGAAAGGCACTGCCAGAAGACCAAGACCTCTCCCTGTCCAATTTATCATGGGCACAGACTCCACCCCTGCTCGGACACCATACCCTTTTGGATAAAGGCTTCAGACACTCATGGGTGTCCTGGTCTTTACGGATCAAAGAGTAAGAGACACAGGACACCTGAACAAAAAACTGCCCTTTCAATTCAAAGTTTTACTTTTCGCTTTACTCCCATTTGGCCTAAGCAAGAAAAAAGCTTTGATTTCATCCCAGTATTTTTTTCTTCTCAGTTATTGCAAAAAGAAAACTGTTATCTTCCCTTCAGCTGCTACTTAGCAGTAGGATCCAGCACAGCATACACAGGGATCATTTTAAGTCCAGATCTGAAATTAATCAACCCAACCGCCTGGAAGTCTTCCATCTAATACCCACTAAGGCTAACCACCACCACAACACAAGATGTTAAAATTGCAGGCCTGCTTCCAGTACTATTTTAATATAGCCTTTACCAAGAGCCATCACAGAATTTTTATGAGTGCATTCAATTAAACTGCAGCTGAGGTTACTTGCTATTTCTAAACCCATTAGTTATATGTATATGCATATTCAGGCAAGGAACATTAAAAGCACGTCTGCTTGTCAATATTTTTAATCATCCTAAATGCTGTTTGTATTTTCCCAACTTGTCAATTGTTAATGCCAAGTTTGTTTATTCTGCATAACAAAAACTGTTGAAAACAGTAACAACCAGGCTTCTGAACAACGAGGTGGGTGGGAAGAGGGGGTCAACGCAACCAAACCCACATTCTTCTTAAAACTGGGTAACAATAAATTATAAATCACAAAACAGCAAGCCAAAACTAGCAGACCCAACTAATCTCTTTATTTGAAAACATATCCCCTAGCACTTTAGGCTTGACACTGTGTAATACTTAGTTTCTTTCTCATTAGTTCCCCGAGGGTATTCAACGTGTTACTGCAAACTGAGGCACCACCATCCCTCCCCTTAAGGAATGTATTCATGTCAGTACCTGACCTGCCGCAACGTGTTCTAACATCAGAGGGATGCCACATGCACGGCCGGCTAGGAGCTTCATGTTCAACCAACTATACATACACAGCAAATCCGCCTGGGTAAGGCTGAAAGAGCTGCTTCTAAAGCAGAACAGTTACTTCGCAGGCAGGAATCTAACTTGCTCCCCACTATACCACACCCCCAAAACCATCCGCTTTGTAATTACAAAAGCGTACGGAGTCATTTTGGCAATATTTCAAAAGAAAAGCACTGCGACCCTGGAAAATTTGCCTCTCTCACTTTACCTAGCATTTATGGAGCTGTCACACCGCTGCTTCCTTTGCGGACGCGCTCTTTGTCGCAGCTTCTACTCCTCTCCCTCCCACACGGAGCACCCAGTGCACCTACGCTCTTTCGGTGCTGCATTCACTGTTAGCCTCTCTTGTTCCTCTTTTGCTTGGGGATAACAGCCATTTTCTCCACACTCTCTCTCTAAACTGTACACAGCTTGAAACTACAGGCATCATTAAGGTCTTGTGCAAAGTCTACCGGTAGCAAAGGCTCTTTTGGATCAGACTCCCACACTTCTTTGACAATACAGCCAACAACATTTTTCTTCAAGCTTGTGCTCAAAATGAACCCCTTTGAACTCCGTCACCACCTTCCCTCTCTGCAGCATTTCTAATACTTATCGTTCTTGTTAAGTGGTCCCGAAATTTGTAGACAACTGTCTGCACGTGGTCTCAGCAAGCCTTGATGGAGCACAACAAGAAATAAACCTCGCTTGCTGCCGTGTCTCACACCCTTCAGGTGTATACTACAGTCCTGCTTGCCTGTCACACTGCTGCCTGACCTAAACACAGGTTATCTACTTATTCTCCTCAACAGTGTCTTTCCCATTTTGTATAGTTGCTGAAATTCACCTAAAAGTCCACATGTAACCAGACATGACAATGCTGAAAGCGTACAGAAGCCCAGGTCAAGCACCTGACTGCTGAAATTACTAGTTCTTCCCACAGCACGACTACAGCCCACTGCCACTCTCACTCCCCCAGGCCCAGTTCAAGGGACAACAACGACCCAGGACTGCTCTCAGGAGGCTGCACCCTGTCTAGGGGCGGAGAGGAGAGTCCTGCCACGGGGATCCAAGCCCTGCTGTACCGCTTACCCACAGGGCCAGAGAGCAGGGGCTGGAGCCGCTTCATTTACGAGAACAGATCTTAAAACACACAGCTCTATCTGGGAACTGAGCTTGCAGCGCTTCCTGAACAGACACTACTTTTCACCACACAGACACCACCGGGGCTACTCATTAAATGCCATTATCTAGTTAAGCAAGAACATACTGCTCTTGCTGGAATTTCGTTTGTAAAGAGCAAAATTACCTCTTTATTATAAAAATTGTAAGAATAGAAAAATAAAATGCAGAAAGGAGTGCACACGTTACAAGAAGTGTGTGTGTCTGATGTTCATCTTCTTTGCGTATCCTCCATACTCTTCTCTAGAAAGCAAGACAAGCTGGTCTGTAACCATGTCTGTTTTCTGCGTTATCAGTAGCCACTGTCCTTAAAAGTGTCTACAGGTACCATTTAACTGTAAATCTTACAGCTATTATTCTTCCTATTTCTTAAATTCCATTTTCAGACATTTTTTAACTGAAATTGCCCGCAGTCCTTATGTACCAAAGGCTCAGTGCAGTCTGAGGTCAAAAAAAGGAGTTTGTTACTTTGGTATATTTAAATTTGCTTTGCTTTAAAGTAATGTATCTGTAAAGTGTAATGTAGATCTATAATTTAGATTACCAGCTCCAATCTATCATGCAGCTCCTAATGAAAGAAGAGTAGCCTTCATTCTCTATAGACACCAACTGTTTCTATGCATTTTAACAATGGGATACAGTTCTAAAAAATAAGTATTTCTTGTTCCTGGGCAAAAGGCATGTACGTAAGAAAATGAAAACACAAATCAGGCGCATTTGCCTAAAACACAGCCTAGTGACTAGAAATGCATGACAAAGCTGCAAGATGGAGACCCCAGCGCGTAGATGTTCGCACCATCTGCAAAAAAATCTGAGCATTACATGCTGATTAAAGTCAGCCTCCAACTTTGAAGTCTGGCTTACAGGTTTTTGCTACGTATGATATGATGCTATAAAAGAAACACCATGTACTTTTTTAAACTGCCTGAAGTCAGATTTCTTCCAGCACAACACACTGAAGCCAGTAACACACGTCTCCAATGAAAAATTAAGCTATAAAAGGCCAATAATAGATGAGACATACAGAATATTCTTCAATCTCCTGGGCATATGTGTAGCTTTCACTAATGGACCTGATCACACATCCAGAGAAAGGTGTGGAGGTTCAAAAAAAGTCTGAAAGATGAAATATTTAAATAAAATCTTACAATTAACAAACATGGTAATGTTCAGCATTAAAAATGACTTTTAAATCTGACCATTTTATTTGATCTTTCTATGTAAGGACAAATATTCACACAGAGTAACAACGTGAAAAGCAAAATCCAGGGCCTGCAATGGAGCCCTCTGAGGCAGCTCTCAGGGCTGGTGTGGAGCTCTGCTCATTTCCCAGAGGTTTAACCACATACAGGATGTTTTAAAATGGAAGCTTGATACACTCTTCAGAAGTTCAGCCGAGTAATCTTCAGTCTCACCTTATAAACACAGACCATTAGAACCTGCTGAAAATATAAGCAGCCTTCTCACATAGGAACAAATTACATTTTCCTAAATCTGGAGGAAAAAAATCCAGTTGTATATGGAGCCAAGTACCTCAAACAGAATATTTTTTTCCTCTCATTTCTGTCATTCATAAAATTATTTTCCTTTAAAGAACACTGCAAAATGGACTAGATGACCCCTAGGGGTCCCTTCTGACGCAAAACTTTCTATGATTCTATGAAATCACCAGAAACTCATTTATACTCTTAACAGAGGTAAGAGAGAAAGTGACTGAAGGCCCTTACGAAACGCTCTGACAATCTAATCGCTGTTGCTTGAGAAGAAAGAAAATAAATACCCTGTATTTGCTCAGGAGGGCAGGTGACTGACTTGAGTGGGTGTGATCTGGCACCTGCACGCTGCCCATGTCCCCAGGCTCAGCTCTGGGAGCAGGGCGCTGCCGGCAGGGCTGCGGGTGCACATGGGGCAGGGAGACTGGCAGGAACCTGGCTCACCCAGCCGCCACACACCGGCCTGCTGATCTCCGCTGAGGTGCTGCAGCGGGCGCTACAGTTAGTCATGGCAGGGAAATGTCAGCCTTCTGACATTCTTCTCCTGCTTCTCCCACCCACCCTGGGGGGAGCAGGGAGCCATGGCAAATCCATGCGCTATACCTCCAGTTCTGCATCATAAATCTTCGCTGGCTTGTACCAAAAGGTGCTGGGATCCTCTGCTGGGACAGGAAACAAAAAATGGAGCCTGCTACTGGCAGCCCAGGTGAACAATCCCCACCTGCTGTTCAGAGCAGGCAGGCTGCCAGCCCCGCCGAGGGGAGAGGCTCCCTGCCCGCTGGCGACTGATTCACAGCCCAGCTCCTCGCCCAGCCCTCCACAGCTTCAGCAGCTTCCTGAAGTATCAAAGATGGTGCGTACTCGCGATTCAACAAATTGCTTATGCCTGGGAAGGAGGTAATTACAACCTGTCACTCCAGTCCCCTGCCACTTCGAACTGGACAGCAACATCTCACTATCTCACGGACAACCGACTGTGAGGATCATGCTGGATCTGTACGGCTTGCGATCTCGACGATGCATCCAGAAAGGGCCTCCCAGCCATGTTGTCATGGTTTGCCTGTCTGCGCTCAGGTTCAGCTCGGAGACGGCGTGGCTCCCGTCCTCTGGGAGCTGCCAGTGCTCTCGCCTCTGGCTGAGCTATGGCCCCTGCAACAGCGCAGCCCACCCAGGGGCCCATGTCCCAGCCTGTCCCTGTCCCCAGGGAGGTGCCCAATGCCCGGGGCTGGGGCTGCCCTGGTCCCCCACGGCTGCCCTGCTCCTCGCTGGGGCAGTGGGACGGGCCCTGGCTGCCAGGCCCTGCCCTGACACCCTCCATGGGGAGCCCCTGCCACAGGTGTGTGCTCTCCACCCAACACACCGCTTACTGTCACTCAGTACAACCACAATTCTAGATACCAGTCTGGCTATTTCTGAGCCTCCTGGTTATTACTGTCACAGTGCTTAATGTCACCCTCTTAAAATAAGGACTGTGCCCATTGAAATCCCATCCAGGGCTGGCAGTTGTGTTTCTGCCGAAGAGCCCCATCCCCGCTCGCTGAGAGCGGTTCTCCTCCCGGCCCAGGGCACGCGGGGCTTCTGTAAGGAAAGGGACCCCGGCCAGCACGGCACACGAGGGGCTACAACGCCGCACCACAACTGACAGCCGCGCACCCGCGGGGTCCCAGCCCACCGCCCACGTCGGCGGGCACGGCAGCTCCCCGGGGCAGCATGCCAGCTGGCAGCATCCGCAGGATGCTCGGCCACGCTCCCGAGACCACCTGGGATCCACAAACTGGGAGCCACTCAGACCAGACAGACAGAGCATCCGGAGATGCTTGCTGCCAGAAATGTGCACATTTTGCTAGTGTTCAACCTACTTACTGCTCAGAACGCAAACCAAGCTTTAAAAGAGCTCTCTGGAGTAAAACACTGTAGTTAAAAATATCAGACGACTGTTTGGAAAGACCATTCCTAACTTGTGAGCAATAGCTGGAAATTATTATCTGTTTTAACGGTACAAAACAGCAAAGGAAAGAAACGCAGGAGCTCACTGAAATCAGCAGAAAAATCTCACTGACTTCATCAGCAAGGTGGAGTCTGAGAACCTGTAACCTCTTGCAGCAAAAAGACATCACATAAGGCCGGTAAACACTCCTGGGGAGGACACGGGATCCTTACGTGGAGACGTTAGTTCGCAGGAAGAGGAGAAGCTAAATGGCAACTGGCACAGAAGCGCACTAAACGGGGACTCTGCTCCTCAGCCACTGAACCGTCTGCTTCGTGCAACGCACACGTGTCAACGGTGCCTGTGCTTCCGCCAGCTGAAATGCTGTGAATGAAACTCACGGAGCGCTGCCAGGAACACTGCTCCAGCAAAGCAACTGCAGGTACTCGCTCACGTCCCAAGGCATTAACAGTCACACAGCCAGAGGACAGAAATGAAGATCTTCATTATTTATTAACTGACCTGTACCACAACTACTCATTGCTGAGCTGTAAAGGCTACACTGCTCTCTGTAAGTGGTACAAGACTCTGAAGTAGCTCTTGGAAATTTCCATATTTTCCATTATTCCATCTCATTAAGCTCCTTCCTTTTTTGCCCTCCCCTCTCTCTGTATTTTCAAATTGTTTATTTCTGTAAACACTTGCCTGTGCTATGTTCATCCCTTTGTCTGCTCTGCCCTGAAGTAAAACAGCCTAGTCTTTTGCCAGGTATTTCCCTTTGCCTTGCCAATGTTCCTAAAAGCAGACTTTCTTGGTGGCATGCACCTCCACCGACTGGCTACCCGGAACAAAAGCATAGTCAGAAAAAGACCTCATTGCTTCTGATGCAGCTTCCTCTTACCACGAAGTTCTGCACTGCCCCGGCTAACGTCTCTAGGACTCAGAGCACTACATGCCATGCTTACAGCCTCCCTACACAGCACATGAGGAAAAGGCTGCATCTGCTTGACTCATCTCCCATTTTACTTCGGTGTCCTAGTCCCCATACCGTATGCCTGTTGGCTCTGCCTAGGCTTCCTTCTGTGGTGAGCCAAACGGTCCTGCAAGAGGAAAGCCAAGAACAGAATAACCTACTCAGGGTCTGCTCCCTGGAGCTAGATTAAAACTTACCAAATTAGTCTCTCCCCACTTGGGACACTCCTTCTGTATTATACCATGGAAATCATATACTCCCAAACTTCCTTATGATATGCCCCAGGGTATACAGCACCAACGCTCGACACATGCTATAATAAAACCCAGCAGCTGCAAGCCTTGCACAGTGAGGTCAAGTCAGTATACTCTCCCATGTGGTCCTCTAAGACACAAACCTCCTTACTCAACTCGGGAACAAAAAATGTACAAAACGAGACCGATGCCACTAACCAAGAGGGAACGCTCATCACAGCAATGATCTTAAATTGACGAGTTTTCATGTCCAAGTCAGCTTTGTCGAGAGAGACATGTTTTCACTTAGAATCTGAAATCCTCTCTTGTCAGTAGACTTCAACTGTATTTTAAGTAAGTTAATGTAGCGCATCCTTCAGCTTCTAGCCACAACCACCAGTGGTTGTACAAAGGTCTGTTTATAAGATTGTGGTCACAAAAGTCACAAAAGCATAGAAAGGGGGAGAAAGTGGCAGAATTCCCTTTTAAGGCTGAGAACATTCAAACCAGCTGGTCCCATTTTTCTTGAGAATACATTGCCATTTTACAGGAGACACATCTCAAGAGTAGATCTGGGCTCCAAGCAGAAATACCAAGGAAGCTCCAGCCTCTAGGTAGAGTAAAGTCATACAGGGAAGAATAAGGGGATCTTGGGCGCATCTTAGGTCACGCAGTAGCTGATGGATTTCACCAGAAATGCAGTTTTGGACTCTGGTGATCAGTTCTGACTCTACCCTGCCTCTACTTAAATGTCAGAACGACAAAAAGGGGACTGTGGAGAAGACTGAATCCCAGGGACATTCTTCTTGGCAGCTTGAAGGTGCCCCATGGGAGATGTACAGGATTAGTGGAGATGCTCCTCTGAGGAAGGAGGGACACGCAAGCGCTAATGAGGCAGGCTTTGGCTGCGAAGAGCAGGGAACTGCCCATGAAGAGCTAGTGTCATCTCCACAGCTGCAGTGCTATTACAGGCATAAACCACAGAGTCCTCTCTCCGTGTACATTAAAAAGCTGTAATTATTGTTTTTCAAGAGAACAGAGTACTTACCTGTATCTATGGATGATGGCATTAAATAATCTTCCATCTCGCCAGCAGGTAGTGAAATTTTCACAACAGACTCCAGCATAACCCTCGGCTGTCTGCTGTGACCACAGGAGCAGTCTCTCCTTAGCAGACATGTCCTCCGACTCGCCAGTAACATGGATATCAGATATCTAAAATATAGTTAATATAAACATTACTATTACATCTAACACACGATCATGCTCAAAATATTGCAGAAAACCACTCTGCATTACTGAAGAATTTTCTGTCTGGTATCTGCATACATGAATATGTTGATTACCCATGTACTGTATTAATATTCTTTCATGCCATATCCTCATGCACTCTTAGCATCTTCAATATGAAATACAAAATTCATAGCTTCACAATTTTCTTCAGTTAGCTAGTTCTTAATTTCTGGGGACAATATAATACTATTACATAATAAAAAACACTTAAATATGTCTATTTTATGTTTATAAAGTGAATAATAATCTATTTTATGTATTACACCTATTATACATAAACGTTCTATAATTACATATAAAATACAACCTATTGTACACATACATATTCACATCTATGTAATACCCATATTTGTATTACATATTTTATTTAGCTGCAATGTTCCTCTCAAACCAAGTTAAATTATATTATATGCTGTTCTGGAATTCTGTAACAAAACAGTCATTTACAGTGAAAACTGACAGTAATGGATTTCGGACAAAATTTTCTGAGAAGCATTTTAGGAATGACTGAAAGGTTGAAGTATTATACGTAAAAATTTTGCTTGATAGAGAAGGTTTGTTTTTGTATTATCTGCACATTATCAACTTCATGACAGACGAATCAGGAAGGCAGGAAAGTACCGGGAAGTTTACACACAAGTACTACTTTCTAGTACCCTAAATTCTGCGCGATGAAGTTCGATCAGTTTGCCTAGAAAACTACCACTGCATAAATATGAAGCAGACATTTTCCTAATTTGCATGTGTATTGCTTGCACCTTATGTGATAGAAACTGTAGTCAATGCATACCTGAAATGCAAGATACAAGAACAAAAATATAACACGCCTTGATAAACAAAGTGGTATCACAGGTTGTCTTTCTTCTAAGTGGCCACCTTTTAGCACTTCAACAACCGCAGATAACACAATATGTCATCACGAAGAACACCAAGAACCCAGGCACTGTGAGGCACTGCACAAGGCCCCGAGTACCGTAGCTCAGACATTACAAACAGCAGGTTGAGGGGCTTGCGCAGAGGCAAGAGGGCTTGAGGCAACACCAACACTGGTGGGTGGACAATAAGCACCCCCAAGAGCCCACATGGAAGAGGCAACGCCACACAAGCCTACACGCAGCACCGCGGGGAGAGACAGGTCTCTCCGGCTCTGGAGCCAGCCTGGGGCCAGGGCTCGGGGCAGTTTTGGCCACAGACACCTTTGGGGCAAGGCAGAGAAGAGGCTGAGCTCTGGAGTGGTGCTAATTCCAGCAGTCTGTTCTAGTGTAGAACAGGGAGCTACGTTCATGAGGTCAGATGGGATGGTCATAACAATGCCTCCTGGCCTTGAAATCCCTGCACGCAAAGGTATCTTCTGCCTGGGCTCTTCCTGGGGGAATTCAGACAGCCTAGGCTGGAAACTATGGGGTTCTCCTCACATTGAAGCCCTGCCAACCACAGTGCCAGGAACAGAGATGCAGCTTTCCTACTGATGCTGCGCCATCAAGGTCTAACAGGAGGTGGTGGAAAGCACTGGGAAGCAGGGGACTAAAGCAAGAGCCTTGGAGATGTCAGAGCATCTGTCAGAGCTTCTGCAGCGCGCTCTGCCATTTCTGTTTAACCACCTCTCACTCTTCTGGGGGGGATGAGCATTTACAGCCATGCAGTAAGCTGTGAGTAACTTTAATGCAGGGAACAAACTAACTTACATTATTTTCTATGCAAGTATCCACAAAACACGAAGTTGTGAAAGCAGTTGTTTAGCTACTTATCTCAGGCCATCATATCTGCTGGCTGTAGGTAAGGGAGAGATACAGGCACCTATGCTAGAAAGCAAAGTAGTTTGAACTGTTCAACGAGCCCGTAACTACCTCCAAAGATCCGACGGCATTTTTTACATCCTACTGTCTCCAGCTTCCACACTGCACATTTTAAAGAAAAATCAAAGAAAAAAAAAATCCCTTTTTTGTTTAAAACACTGAAGAGAAACACATGCAGCTGTGATTGTTTATAAGTTTCTAGGTACCAAAATCCCGCACAGAGTATTTACTACATGAAATCACACAAAATATAGACAGTATGAGTCTTGTAAGTAAAGACAACAGAGAATCCAACATGGCAAAAGACCAACTTAAAATACCTCTGAAAATTTTCTTGTAAAAATATAGGGAACTCATCTGCAGTGTAACACTGCCTTTCTACTGGTTACCTTTATTCTTTGGTATTTCACAGCAAGAAAGCAAACTAAATATTTTTTCAGTAGCTTTAGTTTCTATTCATCACAGAACAACCAGACCACAATATAAATTAAGTCAACCATGTACCACTTATCCAGACAACGCTTCTGAAAAAGATGTCATCTAAAGTGCCAGATGTCTAGCAAAAAAAAACAAAGCAAAAAACTGATTTTTTCCCCGTCATTTTCTGAAAGCCCCCTGTGCGTAATCCCTAAGTATCACGTATTTTAATATATTCTAAGCAAGCTAACAATGTAATTTGCTAATGGCCATTCCTTACTGCTATGTTCAGACCTTTAGCCTCCTTTACGGTTAATTGACCAGCAACAGCTATGTGCATTTCAGACCACAGAGAGTGCAAACACAGCATATTTGAGTGCACATTAGATTCCTCTGGCAACAAGTGACTTCAGACATCAAGGCAACTTCTGAAGGTCGTACTTGTATCTGTTGTTACATACAAACAACATTTGTAGCTATGGACACCAGCACAAGGAGAGTATTTCTCACTCTGAAAGTGACCACTGGGCAAGCTTGCAATCCAAATTTTGGATGGCTAAAACCTGAATTTATCTTATTACCGTAGGATCAACAGGTTTTTCAATCCAGAAATCTTCCAAGCACCATTCAGCACCCTAGTTGGCCATCTGAAGAAAAAGGAATAGACCAGACTGGGTTTAAAAACTGAAACTGCCTTTCACTGATGGAGGTAGCCCACTTACAGGTTAAAGTACATTAACATTAGACTGAGCCTTGAAACAGACCGAGCACTTCTGTTCTCTAAATGAAGTATTTCAGATTCCAAGGCTAATATTTCAGACTTTCATAAACACTGAATTCATATTTAAAAAGTAGAGAAATACACTGAGGGAAATGGTGAGTCAAAGAGCTATATTTTACAACGCTTACAAATACGCGCTCTGCTTTGCAATATGCGCTATAAACTTGCAACTGCTTAATAACTAACATACTACCCTCACAAAATAAGGTGTCAGAGAGCGCACATCTTTCGTTTGACAACCCCACAAGGACAGTATAGATACTTGTCTACCAACTACGCATCACCATCAATATTCATAACATCATTTGCCACAAGAAAAAAATAAAGACTACTAAATTAGGAATACTAGAATAAAAAAGAAGTTACGAGGCAATCAAATCTTTTATTGTTCAAATTGTGTCCTTCAAAGCAAACAGTTTGTGTGAACCTCTCATTCTTACATCCCACAAGCCTAGCATTTACCCGCTTTAACCTGTTGCTAGAGGACATCTGTTCCTTAAGCGTGGAACAAATTATTGAGTTCGCATGACTTTGAACAGTTGTTTGCTACAGATCCTGTGCTCCAAATTATCTCAAAGCCTGTGAATTACAAGTTATGTAAGAAAAAGTGACAGAGGTAACTCTCTGCACAACCCATGCATATCAAGATCAAAGACTTCACTGGCACTAAATGGTCTATTTCTTGTTTGTAACTGGAAGAACTAATTCACTTCTGCTACCACAAGTGTTTTTCCTCTGCCTGCAAGTTCCCCCTGCCTCACATGGTACACGAAGTCCATACACCAGAAAGCCTCAAGCTCTTTGCTCGCACTGATTTCAGTGATGCAGTTGTGAGTCCAAAGAGCAAAGCATATCAGAGAACACCTTTCAAGAGATGGTGGTGCTAGATCTCTGAGGTTCATTTTTTACAGTGCAGAGGAAGAGCAAGACTGGTATAGATAGTAAGGAGTCCTCCCTCCAATTCCGTCTTACCCAAATGTTTTGAAGCAAGTCTAAACTTGACATAATGTACTTAACTGCACAAAAGTATATAATGGGCTAAAGATGTATGATGAAACATATCCTGATGTCAGCTAGCCCTAAACCAGAAAACTCTGAATATGGAGAGATTTTGAAATGCTGTTTTCCATCTAAGCTAACTAGTTAGTTATGTGCTGTGTTTGAAAAGGACTGTTGACAGCATGCTGAAGGAAGTACAGTTATACGAATGGAATTTGAACTTGCATGTGATCACAAGAAGTCATCTCCCCTGACGTTACGGCTGGACTTTGTGAGCTTCCATTTGGCCATAAATTCAAACACTGAATAGGATTCAGCTCTCGCAAGGCTCTGTGGAGCTGCGAGTCCAGCTTTGGGCAACACCCTTCAAAAAAAACACTGGATCAGCTGAAGGAGATTGAAAGAGAAAAACAAACATGACAAAGATCTAAAAATACATGGCCTGTTCGGAAAGACTAAAGTAGGGAAAAACAAGGGAAGATATGGTAATAGTCTTCAAATATGTAAAATGCTGTTGCAGAAAAGGTAATAAAAGGACTCTTCTGGGAATGGGAAAAGAATTGATGAGTTTAAAATGAGCATACCTGTTTTCAGCTAAAATCATGTTTCAAGACAAAAGACAGATAAGCAATAGAAGAATTACTCAGGAAGCATGTGAAATCACCAATAAAGCAGACACAGAAGAACAAGGATCAGTCAAGAATGGTTTTCATTAAGTTATCTTGCCCTTAGGTAGAGAGATGACCTAGATGACTTGTCCAGAACCTCTCCAGCCCTAGTTTTGTATTTCCATCAATGATTAGAGATCTCCTTCATTCACCAGTATTTAAGGTGGATTGCACCTATTTCTTGTATTACAAGAAAGTAAACAGTACTACGCCAATAAAGCAAAACTCCTGACTTTTGCACCTTTGCCCAGCAAATCACATTCCAGAAGACGAACTGGCATGTCTCCTTCCATTAACTGTACTACATGAACAGGTAACAAGTGTATAATGAGTGATAATAAGATAATGAGTAATAATGATATTGAGTAGACAGTGAGGTGGATTGAGAACTGGCTGAATGGCAGAACTCAGAGGGTTGTCATCAGCGGCGCTGAGTCTAGTTGGAGGCTGGTAACTAGTGGTGTCCCCCAGGGGTCAGTACTGGGCCCAGTCTTGTTT
>Ga0065711_1000719_pt1 | contig 56942 bp, 27 predicted proteins | sample Hoacrofraction12_FD_59098 | JGI IMG/M metagenome (GOLD analysis project Ga0065711, IMG submission 59098) | Hoatzin crop microbial communities from Cojedes, Venezuela - Epithelial fraction 12 v2 (version 2) | ecosystem: Host-associated > Birds > Digestive system > Esophagus > Crop | place...
TCTTGAATATCTCCAGAGAAGGAGACTCCACAACCTCCCTGGGCAGCCTGTTCCAGTGCTCCGTCACCCTCAGAGGGAAGAAGCTCTTCCTCATGTTCAGATGGAACTTCCTATACTTCAGTTTGTGCCCGTTGCCCCTTGTGCTGTCGCTGAGCACCACTGAAAAGAGTTTGGCCGTATCTTCCTGACACCCACCCTTAAGATATTTATAGGCATTTCTAAGGTCCCCTCTCAGCCTTCTCTTCTGTAGGCTGAACAAGCCCAGCTCCCTCAGCCTTTCTTCATAGGAGAGATGCTCCAGTCCCCTCACCATCTTCGTAGCCCTCCGCTGGACTCTCTCCAATAGCTCCTCATCTTTGTTGAACTGGACCACCATCTCTTATCTCCTGCTGTCGCTGTGTAGATATCAGCACCCTGTCAGATTCCCTGTCAGCTTTTGTACAAGCAGCTCAGTGGGTATAAGAATTATCCATGTTTGAAGCTAGATGTCAGTCATCTGTTTTTCAATATATAGCCAGTCTTGCTCATCAGTGAATAATCATATTCCCAAATACACAGAAATACTGAGTAAATACTGTGAGAAAGGCAAGTTGTGTATTTGACAGTGATTTTAATCATGGCAGGCTCATTTCTTTTCTTCCAAAGCCACAAAACAAAGGAGTTTTACCATACTGCTAGTATTTCATTGTCATACAAGAAGCCATATGTAGGCCTTTCATCTGCACCTTTATTCTGCTTTGCATTTCACAGAAAAATGGCAGGATCGTGCAATTTGTAGGATACTCAAACTGTCTTACAACTCTATAAAAATGAGAGAGGGATTTTGTGTGCTCTGTAAAACAGAATTAGTAATGATCCCATGGACAGAAATCTGACAGGCAAGGCTTTTTGTCTTAACTTAATATGAATGAACAATCAAAATATCCCACATTTTTGAAGGAAAAATTCTTTGAGATCCAAGTAATAGACTTCAACTGAAGCCTGTGTCTTGCACCACGAATAGTAGCATTCAGTACGTAATTATTACACACAATGAGTGTATAATAATGCATTAGTGACTCAGTGTACATCTCCAAACAGTGATTAAACTATTCATTATATTCAGTTAACATGTTTGAGAGTCATTGGAAGACCCCAACTTATTGACAGAGATGCTTTGGGGAATGAAGCCGGAGCATGTTTTAGTAATTATGTAGTAAAGTTTTGTCTGCTGCAGTTTGCTATGAGAATGCATTTGCACTCTTTCTACAGAATATGTTATTAAGTCAGATACCATACTGCCCAGGTAAAAGGCTGAACAAATGGCCAGCTGTTAAAAATAGTGTATTTTATTCAAATTTTCTGGAATATTACTTTCCAATCATCTACCCTCTTTATAAAAGAAATTAAGCAGACAACTCTGAAAATTGGCCATTTCTGGTGATAGTTCAACATTTTTAGCCCGTGATATTCCTGTTTTCTAATTTTTAAAAGAGAATCTGTTTGGGTGGATCATACCAACAAATTTGTACAATGTGGTGATGTTTAAAACGCAGCAAAGTATATACGCGTGTTTGGATTTCGTTCCTCTCATACTGAACAGCATCTCTCAACATCTTCCTGGCTGTTTGCTCTCAGAGTGTCATAACTCATCCACCTTATGTCCCATGGGGTCTTACAACTCCTCTTCTCTGTAATTCCTGGGCTTTCCACTATTGGAAATGGTTTTGTCCTTGTGAGGTAATTACACATGTGTAAATGCACAACTGAGGTACTGAAGACTGACTGGTTCTCCCAAGCTTACACAAGAAGTAGTAGAAGGTGTGTACACACTCTAAAGGCCACCTAATTTACCAAGCCACATTGAATTTACACAGTTGCATCTTTTATTTCTTTCTCACCCTGTCTTATCTCTTCCTTCTCCACTCTGTCTTCTAAGCCTTGGAAGAGCATCTCAGCCACATGGGAAATGTCTTTTCCCCCTTTTAAATCCTTTCAGTGCTTATCTTGTTGACAAAAACATCTCCACAACAGTGAGCTTGTATTAGGTCAGTAATGAACCTTAACTTTTTCCAGAATCAGGAAAGAATTTCTTCAAGAATAACACGGTAAGTAAGTAATCACAAAGAGAGATGCTGTTCTGAGATGTGTCTTTGGTGGCAACAACAAAATGGGAGCTTTTGATCAGTTGCAATGCTTTTATTCACAGAGAAGTTTGGTTTCATGTCAGCATTAACAGAAGTTATGTTATTTTCTGTTTTCCAATAACACTTTAATGGCATTATATTATTTTTCATTTTCAGATGATACTTGCAATAAGACATAAATCAAGCCAAAGCAGGAAGAGGACTTCAATGAAAGACAATTTCCCTTGCAGCGAATGAGTGACCTTTCTTGAAAGATCAGAAGCTGTGTAGGAAGACCATTCATTTATTTTATCAAATGACAGATAAGTACCTTCAACTTTGACTTTTTGCCGGTTTCTCTGATCCTTTCATTCAGCATTAGTATAATGCATGAACTAACTACGTTAATTGACTAGAACTGTTCTCTAAAAGTGGTCCAGAATCAAACCCTATACTTTGATGATGTCAGGATCTGGATATGAAAACGTTCATTGCGAGATACTTCGTTCTTTGTCTGACTCTTGTCAACTTTCCTCTGCACCCTTGTTAATTCGTCACTAGCAGTAAAAGAGATTGAAACAATTGGGAGTTTCCACAGTAGATGAAACTGCTCTTCCACATGCCAGTATAGTAAATGTATGTAAACTCTACAGTTTCCCCTTCTCCACCAAGTTCTTGAAGCCCACATCAATACACCCCTTGCAGGATTTTGATCTTTAAGGAAGGAAAGCAAAACAGGGAATATCAAGGTATCTGAGCTAAGCAAGGGCAGCCTTAGAAGCACAACAGGAAAAATTCCACTGTTTCCTTACCCTTCCTTTACCCTTTCTACTCACTCTATTATGCACAAGTGCATTGTCCCTCTCCTTCTTGAATAAAAGACAAGTCACTAGTGCTATACCTCAAGGATGGATGCCATGGCTAACACTATTCAACACCTTCATTAACGACTTGTGTGATCATATTGAGTGCATCCTCAGCAAGTCTGTAGACGATACAAAACTGGGAAGGGTGTTTGATACACCAAATGGTTGTGCTGCCATTTAGGGAGACCTTGATAGGCTGAAGAAATAGACAGAGAGGAATGAAGTTCAAAAAAAAGAAAGCGAAGGAATTCCTGCACCTGTGGAGGAATAACTCATGCTCTGGTACAGGCTGGGTCCCAATAAGCTGGAAAGCAGATTTTCCTACAAGGACCTGAGATTCCTGGTAGACAAGAAGTTGAACATGAGCCAGCATTGTGCCTCTGTGACAAGGAAGGTGAACAGCATCCTCAGTTTTTTTAAGAAAAGCATTACTGACAAGTTGAGGGAAGTGATTCTTCCCCTCTACTCAGCCCTGGTGAGACACACCTGGGGTGATGGGTCCGGTTCTGGGCTCCCCACTACAAGGGAAACTTACTGGAGTGAGTTCAGTGAAGGGCAATGAGGAGGATGAAAGGTTTGGAGAACCTGTCACATCAGAAGAGTCTGGGTCAGCTGGGGCTGTTTAGCCTGGAGAACACGCTCAGGCTGGGGATCTTATCCATATGTATAAATAGCTGATGAAGGGGAGTAGAGAAGGAGCCAGACTCTTCTCAGTGGTGTAGTGACAGGATGAGAGTCAATGGGCACAGACTGAAATAAAGGAAATTCCTTTTAGACATAAAGTAAAATCTCCTTATTGTGAGGGTGGTTAAACATTAGAACAACTTGTCCCTGACAAGATGCCAGGACATGGCCTGAGCTTGACACAGGCTTTGTACCATTTTAAGTATTTCAGGATTTTTTTACAAAATTTAAGGTCTCCCCTTAGAGTACCTGATTCATTGATGTCAGAGTTTCATCCTGCCGTGTCTAATGCACTCAGCTAAATTAGAGTATTTTCTACTGGCATGACTGTTTTTTAGCTTGGACCTATTGGTGCAATGATTTTTTTTTTTAATTTGCAAGTTTTAAGCAGATTATGTCTTTTCTGACAATATATCCCAAGACCCAAGAAATTTTGCTTTTCTTATAATGAATAAAAATTTATTTTCCGCTTTAAAAAATCTGTGATAATAATCCCAAATTATTGAATAGAGAAAACTGAAAACAATGACCACTGCATTCTTAGGAAAAAAAAAAAAAAGAGCTATTTTCAGGTTACTTATGTGAAATTACTCTAGGCATGGAGATACTAGAGGTTTTCAAGATGTGGTTGGACAGGGTGTTAGATAATCTCAGTTATAATTAAAAAAGTTGATGCCAAGGGTTGGACTAGATGACCTCTAGGGTCCATTCCGACTCAAAACTTTCTATGATTCTATGATTCTAACTCTTCAACTACATTGTGTATAAAATAATACATTTTCCCAGTCAAGAATTCAAGAAAGCATTCCTGAAAGTTTCATAAATGATAGCTTAATAAACATTCTGGCAAACTTTTCTTTTCAGACTAAGTTTTGGAGCATTTACTTATCACCAGCAATGACAAACTTAGGAATCCTACTGCTAGCCTGTTCCTAGGCATTGATTATATTTAAACATGGTGACACAATATTCAGGCTTAGGTATCTAAAGTTAGAATTCCTAATCCATGCACTAAGGTATAAAAGAAGAACATACTGATTTTAGACTGTACTTGTTATAAGCAACGAGCAGAACAGATGAGTGTAATAACACAGGTGGGGAGGTGGGGAAAAGAGGAGTAGAAATTATGAAGAATTAAATTAGTGCTTTTTCTAGGAAATCAGTGACATAGAATTGACGAAAGCTGGTTAGGTACAAGAAGCAGCTACCCAGGAGGACTTTCTGCATGGAACTCAGGAAAACAATGAGTTGAACCATTATGTTGCAGTGAAGTGAAGTGAAACCAGCTAGGTAAAAATAAAATAAAGACAGCTCCAAACCACAATTTGATTGTGACTCTAGAATAAACAAAGAGCTCACTGGATTATGCAAGACCCAGACATAAAGAATATAGGTGCAATAGCATAGTTCGGTGAAATAAAACAGCAGTAATACCAAGACTGTTACCTTAGCTGAGTTTAGACATCTGAAAACTGAAAAAGAAATAGAAATGTGACGGAATGGAGCTCCTGTGGCTTTTTGATAAACAGTGACAAGAAATTACTTCCTGGTAGACCAGACCTATGCTAGTGAACAGTATAAAGAAACATTCCTAGGCAATGAAACACAATTGTCTGCGTCATTATATTGACATTATAGCCTTGCACAGCTTTGGCTCAAGATAACTAGCCCTTTCCTAAATAATTCCTGGGCACAGTCTAAGAATTAATATGGACAACCGAACATTCTGAGCAACAAATTTGCAAATAACTTTCTTATTTTGGAGGCTAAGAGAGGTCAACAGTACGGACAAAGTTCTTTCGTGCCTGTTAGCCGCAATGCTAAAGATGTTCATTTACTAGTATATAGAGACGGCCAGTTCGAATTGCAAAAGTGGAGTCTGCAGACCCAATCCCAGGAGTAGTTTTGCTCATCACTTTAGTGGGACTTGGACCCAAAAATTGCGGAGCTACAGTAGTGCAAAAAAATTTTCAAAAGAATTATTTTCTTTGGTTATGTACAAGCAAAGTAAGTTATGTTCTGCTAAGACTAACATATAATGCACTTTTACTATCTGCTGGAAAAAAAATTCTATGATTAGTTCAGTAAATTAGGTATTTCAAAATAGAGGTATTTATAGAAAAAATGTGGTGATTAAACCATGTTTAGCATGGCAGAGAAAAAGCTTGGCCCCAAAAGCACTCACCGAGGAACAGAACACCTTGCCTCATAAAGAGGCATGACGAGCACAGAAGTGGAGGCTACATTGCGCTGTAACTGTCAGCCAAATGTTTTGTCTGAGAAGGTACTGCGTAACCCATCTTGAGCAGAGCAATGGAACAGCCATAAATGGCAAAAGGCATGACGCACGGCCAGTTGCTAACTCCAGTAAGCATTTCACGGTTAAAGTTATCACCCTCCTGTCTTTGAAACAAGCTGCATATTTGCACCATGCTGAGCACAGTGATGGCATTCAAGGTATTAATGAGAATCCATGCCATTTTATAATCTGAAATACACCTCTTCTTTTACACAGAGATCATTTAATTGATCACTGACTGTAGGCAGCTCAGGAAGGTCCATGGGAACTGCTGCATAGCACAGTACTACACAAGAATTTCTAGCTAAGCAGCAAACAAATGTAATCTCTTTCTTAAGATGAAATTAAAGGAAAAGCCTTACGAAGGAAGAATTAAATTTCTGCAGCTGCATTTTGACTATAGGTCTAGTCTAAATAATTCTTGGTCAGAGCAGAACAGGAACCCATCTTCCTGACATCATATATTTTATGTATTATATATAGTACTTTGATCTGATAAATAGTACTTCAGCTTTTATAATTAGTGTATTTCTGTCAAAACCTAATGAGGGCTTTTCACCTACATAAAAATGCATGAACTGGTTATTCTGTACTCTTGACAAATTCTGACCCTGCTGGTTCTGCGTTTACTTATCCTGCATTAGACAGGTAACTTTAAGTATATTATTACCACAATCCAATCATAGCAAAATATTAGGAATCATTTGGGAAAATATTTCATCTCCTTGTTTGCAGCAATTGACTTGAAAAAAATGTCATATGTAGCCTGTATACTTTATTGTAGAGTTATTAGCCAAATAAGTTACTAGGATATAGGATCTGAATATCTTCAACTGGGGAAGATACACTACAGGGAGGAAGGTACTTCGCCTTTCTCCAGAGCAGCCTGATTTGATGTGGCTCAAGGTTTTACATGAGGTATGTAATTCTGTTCATGTAGGATATATAATTTTCCCAAAAGTTTCCTGTAGGGGCTACACCTTTGAATAGCTCTTCATGGACCCGCTAGAGCTGACTCTCTGTCATGCAAAGGCTCCTGGAGCATAACTCAGATCTGCCAGATTTCAGGCATTCAACAAATTTTCTCATTTGTCCTCTCTGAACACTTCTCAAAACAGCAGTATTGTTCACATCTGGAAAACATGGTAATAGATTTTACCAGAAAACTACCGGTCAAATAGGATATGCAAGTAAAGGAGTGTGATGAAGGGATCTGGAATGGTCACTGTGGCCCAGGAAGTCTCTGATAAGCAACACCTCCTCAAAAGCTGAGAAGACCAAGTCCAAAGACATTGATAAAGCAAGGAGATCTACTGTCCATTGTAAAACTGTTCATACCTCAGTGCAGCAAACACAAGCAGGAGACAACGGTCATCTTGTTCTATGTATTAGCGGTCTCAAAAAAATCCGGTGCTGGATGATTGGGTACTACCACATTTAAATATCAAGAGTTTGAATTTTCAATGGCAGTAACATTGAGCACTTCTGAAAATTATCATCCTCTAATGTCATATAACTGTCTGAAATACTTAAATTTGCATTCAGATCAGCAAAGCAACCTCATCCAAATTGCTCTGAAAAGAGCAGGACATCTATATGGTAAGTATGCTAGATTGGATGAAAATTTATTTATTCCCTTAATTCACGAGCTTCATGAATCCTTCCTTCCTGCTTTCCTTCTTCTTTCACATGAAGCTATTTTCCACGTATATTAATCTTGCTAAGCAATTCCTCCTACCTGCTAGATTGCCTCTCTTAGGCTGTGGTCTACTATATTACATAAAGCAGGTTTTGCAGTTTTGAAGGTGGTTCATTTACAACAGACAGCCATTTCTGTTCATTCTTGGACTTCGTACAGTGCTAGTCCACATAGCTGCTGTGTGCTGCAAGGACTACTCAGCATCGCTACTATATCTCGTATAACATGCTTGGCTATTCCTGGGAGCCCTGAAATGGCTGCTATGAACTTCGTAGACATGTTTCTATTCCTCAGCTTCCTCCTTATCTCTCTTTCTCAAACTCTAGAATCGCATAGCATTCTGCAGGAACAAAAGGCCTCAGAGGTGCATACTCCAGAAATTCCATGTAAAATACTATTTTACCCAACCTTGTAACAATAACAATAGAAGATTCGTTTTACTTTTCCTGATAGGACTGCAGGAACAAGTTATTAGCCCTCATAATCCTGGAACAACATACTGCATCGAAGTGCAAATCCAATTTTTCCCAGAAACAAAATTTCTCATCTCAGAGACCTTGATTCGCAATTCTATTGAGCGAGATAGACATAAATACTCACACACAAGCTGTATGATTCAGAAAAGGACAGGTAAGAGAAAGCGTTCCATACAGCAAAAAATACAAACGCTACAATAACGACAGTCACTGTTTTGTCGGTCCACTATCTGTCACTACAATACGTCATTAGTATCTGAATCCTTTTGCCAGACTGATTGTGAATTACTGTTCTGTATCTTTTAAGGCAGCCTACTTCATTATAATCCCCTTGACAGCACAGAAGCAAGAGAAGGTCTTATTAGCTGCCAAAAATAAAAGATATTTTAGCAGAACAAAGCTTCTTTAAACAATGTACTTCAGGGAAATTCACAGAGGATGAGAGCAGTAATATAGTAACAGTACAGGAGTTAAGACATGAAATATAGACTATTGTGTAAAACACAGCTTTGCCAAAATCCATGTGGAAGACTGAAACTCTATGTGGCAGAGTTCTCATAAGTTCTCAGGGCTATGTGGCACTGTTCTCATGTAACAATCCTAAATGGAATAGCTATCTGCTCAATCACAAGTTCAGGCTAAATTTCTGAAGCTCCTTTATTTTTTGGAGGATCAAAACTTTAAAATTAATCTGAACATTACCATTTGGATGGTGAAATATTGAGCCTCCTCATTGCCACAAACTTATTAAAGCCTTATTAAAAACGTCTCTTGTATGTATGCACCTACTGGGGATCACCTAGAACTTGCATTTTGGAATTTTGTTATTACTGCAGCAGACATTATTATTTTTCCTCAGTAGAATCAAATACGTTCAAGAGTGATTGAGTTTAGTCTACATCAGCACTTTCCAAAATATTTGACCTGTTTGGAGCTGGCTCACGACTTTTGAGGCATCAAAACCACACTTTACATGGTGTCCTGAAACATCTTTATACTGCAAATTGCAGTGTGAACAAACCATCTTTTCCAGTTAATGAAAACAGCAGTTTTATGAGTCAGGCATTATACAAATTAATCACAGTTTAAAATAAATTTTGGATCTTTGTTTTGCAGTTTCTTACTTCTGTATCTTTGTAGATGCAACATTTAGCATGTGTTCCTGTTAAAGCACAGCTTCCCTTCTTTACAAATTAAATCGAAGAATCACCTGATTCCATGACCTGGAATTTAAATAAATTTTGAGATATTTAAACTATAGTACATTTTATAAGACTGTGACATGAAGAATATGTGCTGGTTTGCATGATAGGTGGTGTAAAGGGTTGAAAAAATCTTTTCCCCATAAGAATTACAGTAAGAATGCTGATCCTGTGCTGTTGCCATTTAGCTGGTGAGTATTCTTTGCTGACAGAAACCATCCATCAGTCCTCAAAGGAGAGAGGCTACATTTCAGCAAATATCCCACATTATTACCACTCTAGAACTGTCATGCTACATGGTAGAATGTGAAGTCATGTCCCATTAGCAGCATGTTAATGGCACCTGCCCTGAAACAGAATTTTCAGAGCTGATGGATATGCTTGGGTTCTGGACAAGGTTAGGGTTATGTGGGGATGTTGGTGAGTTACAGCCCCTACAAATACGTGTTTGATCTTCATATTCCCTTCTAAGGGTAAAGCAAGTTGTTCAAAGTAAGGCTCTGAAACAATAGCTATATTATGTCCTTGGCTGAAACATGTACCCTAAACAAATAAATATTGCCTCAGTCACTCAAGCAAGCAAACATTAATTTGGAACTAGTTGCTGATCAACTTCTGCATACTAGACAGTGAGAATATCATGTCTAAATCACAAGCAATATTTCCTACCTGTAATGCATTATAATACTCTATACTATTTCATTTCTATTCCTACTTTTTCTAAATGGTAAAAAGAAGAAGTAAGAAGTAGCTTATGTTGTCTGTCTCTAAAAAGAAGACAGACATTCATGGTTTGGAAAGCTTATTTTCTTACATTAGCTAGCATGATATGAGGCTGTAAATGTCCCTTTTCTACCTCGAAGTTTCTGAAAAAGAAATTCGTTTTCACGTGAGTCAAGTTTGACAATGCTCAACAAATATACTTAGCAAAAAGCCGGCTAAACAGAGCTTAACAGGCATATGCATTTCTGAAAATCAGTTTGGCATCTGGAGTCTGATTTTTCTATTATACCTTCCCTACATGTTCTTGAAGCAATTTTAGGAGGAATAACCAGAGAAGCTGCATTTGCAACATACTGGAATAATGCTGGTTACAGATGGCATAAAGAACACTATCTTGTTGAAAATCTGTAACAACTCAAAGCAACAGTAAATAAGAATGGGGTACAAATGTGGTTCATAAATTCTAAAAGTGTTCCATCTTAGTAACGTTATTTACAACGTTAATCAAATACACTTTAAATTTAAAGGTAGAGATAGTTAACAGGTCATGTTCTCAGCAGTGCTGACCCAAGAGTAAATATTTTTTGCTCCAAGTTTTTTTGGAGTCAATGGCTTCAACAGGGTGCTAGTATACACCTTACTTTAATAATGTTCTCAGCTTGACACCATCAAATTCCTTTGTGCTTCTTTTGACAAAAGTAAAGTTTATGTCCCTCAAAAGTCATTGCATATGACATTTGCACGGGGTTTTTTGTTTAAATAAAAGAGGTAAGTTTACTGGAACACAAAATCTAACCCAAAAGTGTCCAGAATGACCATTTCCCAGCAAAAGAGAAGTCTCTTGACAAACACGCTTATTAATAGCATTCATTTTCTATGTATGCTATGGTTTCGGTAGAAGTGTTTAGATGCTGATAAAAATGTGAAATGAATGAAGACTGTGGGAATCTATGCGTAGGTGTGCAATAGCCAGGCTGCTGAAAGTTGAGCGTGACTGATGTGCAGATAGGAGGCTATGTGTGGAGAATGATAAACACAGTGGGAGAAAAGATTAGTGCGCACGTGAAAGGGAACTTGCTATATATTGCCTGAATTTGCAGCACACTACCTCTCTCAAGGTCATCTCCCCTCTCCTCTCCCCATATTTGATTACACTTGACAGAGTGATGAGTACTGCAGCCAGATGAGACACATTCATTTTGCTGAACAGTCCCAGAGGACTTAGAAAGAGACAATAATCCTCCAGCCAAGGTACAACTTAGGTCTTCATGAAACAAGCTGGGCATTTTTATTTTTCAGTTAGAAATGCAGGTTCAGAGTAGCTGAGGTTATATCTAGACTGAGGTCAAATTCAGCAAATAGCTTTAGCCAGATCTTCAGTTTTTAAGGGAAGACATTATCTTTGTCTGAAAGTCCTGCTACACCTATGTAAACCATTTGCAGGGCCTATTCTTCCTAAGACTTTTGCTCCTAACGAGCCACTCCAGTCACTAAGAGCACGTCCCCAAGGCCATCCAAGAGATGTACACAGGCACTACAGGGCAAACACAAGTCCCTGGCTGGTGAGGCTCTTACCCTGCCAGTCCTGGGGAAGCCTCTGTGGCTCCTTGCCCCTGGGAGACCCAGCCCTGGCAGCACTCCTACAGTGTTGCTCTGTAGGTTTTAAGTTAGCAAAGAACATCAATGCCCCCTTTCTTTCTCTCTCCCTGTTAAAGACTGGGGATTGTGAAGTTTTGCACAACTGCCATTGGACTGTCAGGGAAGAAATTTGAAGGCCATTGTCAAGCCCCTTCTGTTATGTAGTGGCTTAGCAATAGAAAATACTCCCCACACAGAAGGGCTGAGTAAGATTCCTTCTCCAAAATTCCTGCTTACATCACTACATGAAGGGAGGATGAGTGAAACCAAATAAAGACATTAAATTCATCATAATGGTTGGTCACTTTGGTGAAAAAATCTGTATTCAAACAGAAGTGGCCATTCCATTTTACTGTTTTCATGACAATTTTAACATGGCACAGCAAAGAAAGATTTCAAGACACATTTGTAAGCTCAGAACATGACAATGGGAAGAAAATGCAGTGCCTGAACACCACAAAGTCAGCTCCTTTTAAAACCATAAGATATCATTCAGACATGCTATAAGTACTCTTACTGAGACCTTGCTCTTAACAATAACTTGGGCTGAAGAAAATAAGTGAAAAAGGGGAGTTTTTCATTTTCTCCAGTGGAAGCATAGATTACTTTTTAAATCAAAATATGTGCATATGCATGTACATTTATATATGTGTGTGTGTATACACTTACAAATTTCATAAAAATTTGAAATGCTCAAGAATTTATCACACTCCATAGAGGTTTGTTTAAGAGAAAACTACTGCATTTTTTTTAAGAATAATGCTTTATTTTGCATTGGATAATTTTGCATCTTCTAACTTTGGTTATTTTATATCTAGGTTTGAGGTGATGAGAGTATTTATTGCAACAGTGATTTAAAACATGGCACTGAAAGAAGGTGGGACTGAAAGAAGATGGCACTAATAGGCACTAAGCTTTCCAAAGCTTCTATTATCTTTCAAGTATTGTGACTACTTTCACACGCATTAACTGGGATCACTTGGAGATGCACTTTTTCTTCATAGACACTTAGACAATACTTGAAGTTACCAAATGGTATTTCTGTGACAATCCCTGATATTCGTTCAAGTTGAGCTGGAATGTACTGGAAGAGTTAATCCTTATTCTCTTTGGTGCAATAAAAATTGCATGCTGCCCTCATAAAGCTACCAACAAATAAAGTTATACAACCAATCACCAACCAAACAATGATATCAGTCTTGCCCTAGACTTTGCTTTTAACTTTTGGAGCACCAACTTCTAGAAATAACTGCTTCATTGCATTCATTCTGTCACCCTTCTAAGGTCTTTTCCCCTCACATTGGATGAGTTTTAAAATATCTAGTTCAAATTCCACAAAAGGGCAAGACCAAAGATTCCAGTCACATTACTGCTGCAGTTCCAAGTTAAGCCTTGACTGTACTTTCTTTTCCTACTGCTGCTGAGGTTATTGTTAGCAATTATTTTACTGAGAGAAGAGGGAGGTGGAGAAAAAAAAATGAGAAAGCGTGAGTGGTTAGATAGCAGTGTTCTGCAAGATATACTTAGAATCAATCATATTACTGTTTTCTCAGCCAGGCTAGTGATCATAAATTCTGTATCTTTCCCCAAGCTCAGTGGCTGTTCCAGCCATTCATTCTGAAATGCTTCATGTTTCCTGTGCAGGAATTCACGATAGGATTATGGATTCAGGAGAAAACTTTGCTCAGGGAGGGGCAAGGAGTGAAAGGAGATTTGTTTGGTACAGCACTGAACAGTATGCAAAAGTAAAAGCAAGCCAAGAAGATGGAGAAATGGAAAAGGAGGTAGAAAAAAAGATAACTTATTTGTAGTTCATGACAGAAGTTTTGTTCAATGAGTAGTTACTCTGCCTTGCTTTACTTTCATTTGGAAACTGGAACTGGAATTTTTTTGGGCCAATTTGGAGTTGACCACTAACACCTGGAAAAACGTTTTTACAACTGGAAGAGCCAAAGGAGAGAACGGTATATACACATGGCTGGGCAATATTTTATCTCTCTAACCTACCAACTGTAAGTATGGCAGTGGCTAAAGCAAAATCTGCAAATGAAGTCATGTTTCCTCTCCTCCCATGTCAGCTCACTGAAAAAAATACCATTTCTCACAATAAATGCAATGTTCTTCCTCCCTTTCCCATACATGTCTTGGAGGTCCTGGCATATAATGACTGCACATCTGCATTTGGCTTGAACTCACCAGTCTGCTCCTAAGATATAATGGAGCCTGAGGGGAAGAGTTTACGAGTCAAAAGATCTTATAATGAAAAACTAGCTACAGAGCTGTACAGTGGCCTTGCTAGTTTGAAAAAAAAAAAAAAAGAATAAAGAGCAGCCAAATATTTTCCCTGTCACTAGTGGTTAAAGCAAGTGAGAACAGAAACAGGTATGCAGTTACAATGTCCTATGGCTACAGGAGTGATTCTACTAGCGAAGCTATCAGGAGTTGTGAGCTAGAAACCTCTGCTCTACATCTGTATCTTGCAGCTGCAAAAAGCAATGAGTGCTGGATTTCAGCAGCTCCTGCAGAGTTTTGAATTCAGTGTCAGTCCAGAGGCATTAATTGTTGCATATTAAGAGGCAAGATCTGTGTTTTTCTGGTGAAAGGAAGGTGCTGCTGCTAGCAGTTTACCCCTAGGAGGTTGCGAAAATCTACCTCCTTTAACACCCAGGTCTTGCACATTGTTCGAAGTTCAAAACACAGTAGCAGTGATAAACCCAAATCTCCTGACAGCTGATGAGAAGCAAATGTAATGGGAAGCTCCTGAGCATGCCCACACTGTCTGGTGTGCATGTAGGAACAGCAGCAGTGCAATAACTTAATGTAACCAGTTATCCTTCCTTTTCCCCTGACACCTTTTTTTTCAAGTCACAGCGTGGAGGTGTGGCTAACGGCCATCTCCCCACTTCTGGCTGGGGAGCAAATGGTGCAGAGCATGGGTGATAGCACAGTTCACCTCTGTCTTCACATCAGAGATGAAAAGTCCAGCCTTTTGGACAAGCGAAATCAGGATATGCCAAAACCTGACTACTCAATGTAATTTCCAGTTGATAAATACATCAGAGGTCTCTCCCTATCCAAAAACATTCTTGGGCGAAAGACAATTTCAAGTAGAATATTTCAAAATGCAAGACAATACTGCAGATATAATTGAATACTGGAGCATGATGTTCATATTTGTGTTGGGCTTTACACAGTCGAATTTCTAATAAAAACATTTAAATACTTGAAATGGTGACATCGCTAAAACTCCAGAAGTGTGTATGGTTTTATACATTAAACATGTAGATACTTGAGGACGATTTTCTAACCATAATTACATGCCTTTTTAATTGCAATGGTTTGTGTACACTACAAAATGGGATGCTTAAAAATGTTTCTCCCAAAATACTAAAAGCAAAACAAAATACTTAGTTTTTCACATTTTGGGGCAGTTCCTATGCTCCTTTCTCAGGGCTGGAGCTCTAGAAGTAGCATACAACCACCAGAGTGAAGGAGAGTAGCAGGCATTGCACTTTGATTGTAATTAGAGCCTTGACCCCTCTTCAGGGAATTCAGTGGGTGTTTCAATTGAAAGATTTTGGCTCTACCCAGTTTTTGACTTGTATTCACAAACAATACTGACTCAATCACTTTCAATCTCAAGTGTACATGACTAACTAGTAATTTCCTGCATTTGTGACATACCATGACCCTTCTTGATGCTGTTAAAGTTTGTGACTACACAGAAAAACCCTGTCAAGTTGACAGTGAGTGACCCTTGGGAAGTTGTTCTGCAATTGCTTGACTTTGCTCTGCAAGTTTGTGCTCTCATAGCAACATGGATAGCATATCATTCTATGCTGGCTTCATTAAAAGCAAACTATCCTGGTTTTCAGTTTAAAAAAAAAAGAAAGCTGTAACTGTTGAAGCAGCATGCACCTAATAAGCTACTTCTAAATCTGGCTCCATCATTTCAGTCTGTGGATTAGCAGAAGAGAGCTTGCAGAATCCTTCTCAAGTAAGTATTGCTTTCTCTTACCAGCATGTTTGTTTTTTCATTTAAAATGTATAACAAGTAGTAAAGAAGTCTTCAGCATTGAATTATTGGTGCTGCAATATGACAACTGAATGTCTGCTTTAAACATGAATTAATATGCTTTTTTGCTTCATTTGGCAGACATTACTGTCTTACAAAGGAAATACTTAATACATTAAGGTACAAAACAGCAAATTATGGATGAAGCTTCCCAAAGGTGCAGTGTTAGAAAGCTAATGGATTGATTTATAGTTGACTGTCGTGATAGTTTTTTCCCAAAATGAGATATGCAGCTTCTATTTGCGTATAACACAAACATGGAACATGTCTATTTGATCTCATCTCAACTGGAATATATATTCTGAATATGTTTGTGGCCACAAAGTATGAAATTAGCAAAATTATTTCTATCTTTAAGAAAGGAAAAAGTCAGATAGTAGCATTAATATTATTAATAAAAAAGCCAATATGTACACATTAAACCTACCTCAGGTTTGTACTGAATGATGAGGGAAAATATTTGTAATGGATGACTTTGTATAATTATACAAAGTATAATTATAAAATATATATAAATTAATTATTTGTATAATTATACAAAGTAATAGTGAATCATTGTTAAACCCAACAGAATATAGAGGAAATAATTGTTTGTATGAGAAATAAAATAAACGCATGCCATTTGCCAGCACAAACAGCACATACTGTAGCATGCTTTCTGCAAGACTGTTTAAACAGCTCTGATGAACATATCTCTTTAATATAATGAAGTGGGGTGGGACTGTGGGAGTTGAAGGAAAAAAAAAAAGCAATCTTTGGCTTCATGTTTAAGTTGCAACTGTTGTCACAGAAAGGAGTTACGAACAGGCAACCCACAGGGCTACCTTTACATTTGGTGTGCAAACGCATACATATTCATAACCAAACAAACATTTTTTTTCTCATTTAACCCTAGCTGCTTAGCACTGATTCCCATGACAGGTAACACCAATTGCAAACAAGCAGGTTTGCAGCACTCAGCAAAACTATATTGTAGCTGCATCTAAGATATTACAGCTCTGATATTACTACCCTGGAAACTTAACACAAACATGTCCTCTGCCTCCAAATAATATTATTTATCATAATTTTTTATGTAGGGAAAAATATGGTGCAAAAAGTCAAATTGTTTATTGAACTTCCACATAAAAATGCATACATACTTAACTCTTGCTCAAGTTATCCATCCCCCAGCACCCCATGACAAGAGAAATCAAGAAATTACCATGAGACAGACTAGGAGGGTCAGAAGGAGGAAGAGGGCTGCATTTCTAGGCCTCCAAGGGGAAACAGTGACTTCATGATCAAGGAGATGGCATTGTCTAGACGAAAAGGCTCATTCCTTGCTTATCCTTTGAGATTTCCTAATCCTGCAAAAGAATGATCCTAATGAAATCCTACAAACCTAGTACAAGTCAATTGCTCTATGAAAGTCAAAGCCTCCAGGGATTTGACCCACTACAAAGAACAGGGAATTTTTGTAATATGCTCTTGAACAACTCAGTCTAACAGAGAATTTGCTGATTTGAATAAGCTCACTGGACAGGTGGGAAAAAGAGAATATCAGAGCAACATCTTGTTCCTTTGTGGTTTATGCATTTGACAAAGACTTTCCTCCCAGTCTTCAACTTTCCTCTTTGTTTAACATTTACTTAATAGAATTACATATTCCTGCAGATGTACAAAAGATAACAAGAAAAATGCTCCTGTACTGAAAGATCTCTTCAGTACTCCTGGAAGCATCACTGGGATGGACCTTGGGTAGGCTTAATTCACCAGTAAGGTGGTATCACATCAAAAAGAGACAGTATATGGCTCCAGAGACAGTACGGCCTTGCAGACTGTGGCATCCAGCATCACACTAGGAGTGGATTTAAGTAAAAGAAATTTAATTGGTATAGAAAATATAATTAATTTAAAAATAAAGCAGAATTCAGTGGGCAGGAAATATTTTCATTCCACCTGAAGAAAAAGGAAGTGTATTTTTGTTCCATTTCTGATTTTGCATGAGAAAATAATTCCATTCTTCTGCTCACTTTTCCTCTCTACCATCTTAGATTTTCTTACACATTTTCCTCCTCTTTTGTCAAATAATAATAATAATAATTAAAAAAATATAGAGAGACTGGGAAATAGGAAGAGAGAAAAGGAAGAGTAAAATGGGGAAAAAGGTATATCTGATTTGGAAAGCCACTTGACACTGCCATTCTACCTCAAAGAAGGGCACGTTTAAGAATAGACTTAAAGGATTTGCCACTTGCCTAAAAACATGGTTCAAGGAGCAGTGGAAGAAACTAAGACTCCTCATCTGTGTGTTCTCAGAAGGATCAATTATTTTGCTGTCTTTTCACTAAGTGACTACAAAGTGAACAGGAGACACAGAATCAAATGCTGGTGTAATGCAGATGACCTACAGCTCTACCTGCAGCACAGCTACAAACAAGGTACAGCGTGTGAAGAAGAGCTCATGGAGCAGCTGGCTAAAGCAGAAGTTGAGCAAGAAAAAGATGATGTTGGCAGAGGACAGAAAGCATTTTGAGGACTCATTCACAGTCAAGGTATGCAGCCGCGGTTGATCACAAAACACTAATCTGATAAAGAAACTGTTATTCACAGCTGCTATTATCTTCCATTAGCTAGGAAACTCCATTTATCTAGGATAAGGAAACAATCTCTTGGGCAGGTGATATCACAAGCTTTTCGTGCTAAGAAGTTCCAACACAGAAAAAATGCAGTAGTGCATATGCTCTGAAGCTCGGCCTAACGAGACCACAAATCTGTTCTCCATACTGTAGATCAGCCTCTATATCATTTTGTATTCCTCTCTTCAAAGCAACCCATTGTCTGACCTGTGGGTGAATAAAAGATCACTTAAAACCCTTGAAAAAAGATCACAGTCCGCAGCTTCATTTCTCTGGCTTTTCTCAGCAAGAGTAAAATTTCTTTTCATGAGAGAATGAAAGGGAAAAAGTCGCTTGGGAATGAAGGGTAACCAAACGTCATTGTCCAATGACACGAGTGCCTGGTACATTTCTTTGAGCAGCTTTAAAAATATACACAGCAACATGTGTTCACAGTACAATTTTCTTCTGCTAGTGAGCAGACGACTCAACAGCTTACAACAGATACTAACTCTTCTGCTTGCACAGTAGTGGAAAGCGCTCTCACAGTATGATACTGAATGCAGTAAGGACCTGTATTGAATGGGAAGATGCTTTTCTTCTGCTGTACTGCCATAAAAATAATTTTAATATTGGTATATTAAAACATTTTGTGATTACCTTTTTTCTTCCTCAATATTTAATTCATTTTTAAAGCTTTAAATACAGCTTGCTTGTTAAATTGGTGGCTGGCTATAGTTTTACTGCAGTTGTAGCATTTATCAGAGAACAGTGACTCTGTTTTCTGAGTGCAGGATTTATGCTAAAAAACCTTTCTCCTCTGGCGTTCAACACATTGCAGGCTTAGCATAGCTCTATCTATTATACAGCTATAAATTAAATTGATCGGACCTGTGACTGTTGGCAAGATGGCACAGCAATTTGTTGCATTGTGTTTGGTCACTCTGCAGCTGTAAGACAGATAAATGCTTTCCTCATCATGGTGGAGAGGCAGATTAATGAGAACTTAGAGGATCTTAGATCGTTTAAATCTTTAGATTTAGATTCAAGGTTGGATGCAGACATGGTCCACCATGCAGATTCCTGTAGAAGCATGAGTTTCTTAAATGTCTCTGGTCTGTGAGACACCAGGGTACATTTTCACATCCTTTTCATGGCAATAAAGCCTATCATTTATTAAGAATCTCAGCTGATTTAATGGCTGCAGCACCGGTCCAATTTTCTGTTTGTCGTTACCTGACACAGAGCTACCAACAATTGATAGAAAAAGGAAAAACTCATTTTAAGGTTTTTAACTCAGTCACATTGACAGTCACTCATTAAATTAAGGGAACTGAGCTTCATTCTGCTGGTCCTAGAGACATCTTGTCCATTGGAAATGTTTGTCCTAAAAAGAAAAAATAGGGTGGTGAAGGTAATATTTAGTGAAATGGAATTTTTCCTGGGTGACACATAGCATCCTAGAAATAGACATCGTGCATACTAAGTTGGAAATGCGATACACTTTTTGGAGAATAAGTAAACAAAACAATGCTAAGAAGACTTTAAATCAACACTGTCTTGCTGAAGAAACTGGGCTACACAACCCTGTATTAAAAGCGAATTAATATTTGGCAACCATTACAGAAAAAAAAAAAAAAAGAAAAAAGAAACCAGCTTCTAACAGAAAACTGGAATGGAACATCTGTCTTATTTAAAGGGGTAAACTTAATTGTAAAACAGAAAGGTCCCATAAAACACTCCAAAATGAACTGCATTAAGTGAAAAGAGTGGTGGATAAGATGCAATAAAATGTTCATTAAAGGCAGGAGGGAAGAGTATATCTGGACAAGAATGGGCACTAGAAGAGTTGGCATATAGCTACTTTGAGATTGGGCTGCATACTGAAGGACGTATACATCTGTAGGGCAAACAGTACTTTTTAAAATAAATTCCAATTCCTAGCAAACCTGGTGGGTTTGAATCTGGTGCTTAGGCAGTGTTTCTGAGTAGTTAAAAACCTGACAGAGAACTAGAAACAAAATTGCTTACAGGAAATACACTCCGTTACAGTGGAAAAATTCACCCTTTGCTGGAGCAAGAACAGCACAGAGAACAGTGTAGTTGTTGATCCAAAATCCTGGAGTCTTCTCACTGACTACAAAAGGCTTTGGAAACAACTTTAACTAGAATCAAAATGAAACCTAATACTGTTTAAAATCAGATTTACAATTTTTTTTTTCAATAATCTAAAATTTTCTGATGAATCTCAAAAGGTGGAAAACCTTTAGATTTGTTTATTTTGTTAATGTAGACAATCTGCTGAATCTATTATCGTTAATGTATCAAAAGGCATAATTTTAGATATACAAAAACTTTGCACACTTCTTGAGTACTAAAATTTTTGAATGTTGTCTGCTTTGACCCAAAGATGATCATATCTTTCAGAGCTCTACACAAAGAAGCTTCCAGTTGTCATAACAACCTAATGCATTTTTTTTCTACATGGATAGCTTGTATTGGCTTTTTATACTATTAGCAAGAATTAAAATCTCCCAAAGTTTAAAAAACAGGGATAAAAAAGAGAGGGGAAACTAATATATTTTTTTTTTAATTCCCACAAAACTCAGCTTTCAATTTTAAATCTTCAGACTGTGGTCTGTAGAGACATTACACTGAATAAGTCATGTTTGGAGGTAACTGTTATGCTCCATTTTTAGAGAAAATACGTAGGTTTCTAATAATGTCTGTGCAAATTGACATTCAGAATATGAAAAAGCCTAACTTAACCTTTAGAAAAATCTTGATGTGTTCTTCTAAGTAACAAGATTACTAGACAAGTCCCTGAATGCTTTAGTCTTATCAAATGAAATAGTCATTATGAAAGTCCTGTTGAAGCTGTGATGTTAGCTATCATTCTGTTACAAATGTTTCAGATTCAGCACTCAGTTTCGTGTTGATCCATGAAAGGATCAGTATTGCTCTGTTTACACTTTTACATTAATATTAAAATGGAATAAAACAGCTTAGCCATTGCACTACATATAATCGCAAACTGGATCCACTTGAATCCCTAGAAAATGTTTACTTATGAATTATCACTATGTGAGTCTTGTTAGTACCTAGAGACGACACCTTGATCGGGGTCTCATTATGTAAGATTTTGTAACAATGCATAGAAAAGATCGTCCTTTCCTAATTTTTAAGGGCAGTTAGTGGTGGCTACAGAAGAAAGTGCAGGTGTTCACCAAAGGTGAACTAACAAAGAAATGGCAGAGTTGCTAACCAAGGACACTTTATTTACAGTCAAGTCTGTCACTTAGATCAGAGAGTTTTCAATTAATTTGCACAGATCAAGTGTATTATTCTGAGAAATGTGGCAGCCATTTGTAAAATAGGGCAAAGGTAATGCACAGGTTTTTGTTTTAAGATTATTTTATTGTTAATTTGACAGTTTTAGGAGAACTTAGAAATCAGGCAAACATCCACCCAGTAGAGGCATATTGTAGCAATAAATAACAGAAGAATTTGATCATTAATACAGTGCTCTGAAGGTATTTATTTCAAGAGTACAGCCCAGATTACTGCAGCAATGCATTGCTATTCACAGACGTACCTGCCTGTACCGGAATGAGAAATTTTCTTTATCAGCAATGTCTTCAGAGAGATTTAGATATATAAGGCAAAATAATTTTAACACTTTAAAGAGTCAGTCAGACATATGGAAAAGAAATCATGAACATTGAATCAGCATATTAGAGTTCAAAGTTTCAAATGTCCAGATTCTGAAGCATATTTTGGTTTAATATTCAGCTTCTTTATTTGTACCTGTGACTAGTGGAAATAATTTCTGTGATTCAGCTATTCTTTAGAGAACATTTTGTTGGCTTTATTTAAGACAGACCACTGAATTATTATTGTTACTATAAACTTTGATAACATCTATTCCAATCAAGGATTAGAGGGATTGATGTCAAAAGATCTATGTCATTCAGGTAAGAAGAATTATTCATCATTTTGCAGCTGTGACTTAGGTTTATTTTCTTAATAACTTGATATATCTATATCTCATATGTCTACAGTCATTAGGCAGAAATCATCTGAAGAAAGAGAAGCAGCAGTATAAAAAGTATAAAAAACCCACAAGTGTAATATACCTTACCTAAGTTACTTATAACTTACAGCCTGTGATTTTTCCTATTTTTTTAAAAATACATAGTTGACTGATATACAGATGACATATTTCAGAACAAATGGGCTCATTCCTGACAATAGATGAGAATTATATGAGCCATTTTCCTTGGCTGTACCACAGACTTCTGTCAGATTCACACCTTAAAATTTGCACATATGCAATGGATAGCAGAATTTGTGCTTGTAATTAACATAGCTTTGTTCATGCAAAAGTGAGCCCAGTCCCTCATGAATAAAAAAGCTCTTCTCCAAATATGTACAAGTCATTACAGATTCTGGCTCAAGAATGAGGCTCACTCTGTTTCTGAAACAGACATATTAATAAAGTCCATTAAAATTGCAGAACTCACACTTTGCCAAGCTTTAATGGATCCTGGAGGGCAAAAGACCTGAGATGCATTAGTATAGATCCTATATTTTTGGTATAAGCAAAGCTCCTGTTTGCTTCAGTGAGTGAGTAATCACAAGTTTGCAAAAGTGCGTATTAGGACCTACTGAAAAAGCCCTAAAATCTGGCTTTACAAGAAGAGAGTAGTGCTTTATTGTTCCCTGACTGCGTTGAAAAGGTCATGAAAATCTTTGTGTTGACAATAGAAAGCATTCGCCAGCACTTTAAACTGTCACCATTCACATTCAAGTGGGAGAGGAATAAATTAATCTAAAACAAGACAGTGTGAACAGGGTTTATGCATTTTAAGCCACATTGTCACTGGGATCAGGATGATGTTTGTAACATGTAACGGGATGGCACAGTCCCATAGAAATTATGGAAGCATTTCAGAAAGTAATTCCAGTAAAAGTAATTGATTTTTCATGTGTTAAAAAGATATTCTTGTCCCCCTGTTATTTGCAAAATTAATGCTCTTACTCTGTTAATTTGAGGGATTTGCAACACTTCAGCAGCTTTTATGAACTATGATTTAAACGAGTCCTGGAATTATCAACATGGAGACAATAAATTACTGTGCAGTGGGCAAAGTGACTTGTAATGAGGGATCTAAATACAATGTCCGCTTCAAAAGCTAGTGGACCTGCATTTCAAACCAAACTGCTACTGACCTGTCAGCTGTGTGTGATACTTTTAAATGTGATCTTCTTTGACTTTTTTCCCCCTCCTTGCCACCTTCTCCTACTCCTCAGTCACTTCCAGGGATCCTCCTCATGTCACCCTGCCCCAGTGTTTAAGGGACGTCACTCAGGTTTCTGTTTGTGATTCACTTCTCTTTTCTTTCTCCACCTGCTGCATTTCATTAGTCAGAAAGACATGGTGGTGGCAATGACAGTCATGTAAGATGATTCCCACCAGAAAAAAAGTGTTAGATAGTCTTGCTTTCACCCTTAAACTAAGGAGATGACAAAAAACCCTTTTATCAGTCAGTTCATTCTCTGGTCAGTTCCTGTGGTAACACATCATCAGGACACTCCAAACCTTCACGTTGACTATAAAGTCAGACTATAGCCCTTAACATTGCTTAAACTAGCCTTTAGGTTCCCGCATGTGCAAAGCAAAAATAGAAATTCTGCACTTCACAGTTCAGACTTGCCTGTCTGTGAATACAGTAAAGAATGTAAAGAGCTTCACATGTAAGGTACTGGAAAAAACCCTCATGACTACTCCAGATTCACTTACAAAGTTGAAATATTGCACCTCACTTTGGATTCAAACCTTTAAAAATTATTTTAGAATGAAAATTATGGCAAGAACAAGCAGGTAGAAAGTGAAAATCACATTCTCTTTTTCCTTTTTGGTCTAGCAGATCTGTGACTAAGCTTTCTAATAGAACAGCAAACACTAGTAGCACTAGGACAATATAGCATGACCTTCTCTGCTATCGGATTTTAAAAAGCCCTGAAACAGAACCACCCCAGACTTTACTCAGTGAGAATTGATCTACATCATGGTAGTTCAGTTTCCAGTTCAACAGACAGGAATATATTGTATGCTGCTTTGGATCAATGAAAGCCCATGCTCATCCACTAAGCACTCAATGCCCTGGAAAATTTGCATGTCCTATAGATTCTGCTCATTAATACCGTTAATTAAAAAGATGAGAAATTTTATTGATCTAATTATGAAACATATGCATAATTTGGGATGCATACGGGATAAAATGTGGTGGCTGCACTGTTATGCCTTTCAAAGTCATGGCTATTGTCTCACAAGATAGAGAAGGATTTGTGGGAATGCCACTTTCACTGATGCCAGCTGACACACAGACACAAAAATAAATGGAGTCCCTGTCAAAGGGCTCCATTTCCCCTGTTAAGCCAGAGGGTGCTGTGCCTGGAAGACTGGCCAAGCAAGAGGGGATTGGCAGGGTGACTGAAGAAAGAGCATGCAGTGCATACACAGCCACATGTGTAGCAGAGGTAGGAACTGATGCAGAGAGGAAACTCTCTGGAGATTTGACCATGAACAGTTACTCAAAACGCTGCAGCTCCAGTGAGGACAGCTTTGAGTTACAGGGTAGCACAAGGTCAGAAGCTAAAAGCTTTGTTAAAAGCAAAAATAAGGATGAAGGCTATCGACCTCATCGATCAAAGCACTGTCAGAAAGGGGGTGAAAAAACCCACAGACTGGAACACTCTTCTCTATATCCAGCAGAAGTGGGAAACACAAGCCAAAAGCTCCAGAGGCAGAAGAAGACTCACAAGAAAAGCAGTTCCTCTGCATCTGATTTGAGCTTGGTGAGTCAAGGATCATCAAGTTCATTGTCTGTTGTGGAAGAAAAAATAGAAGCTAAACTCAAATTCTCTCAATTTATTAATGAAGTTACTTTCAGAGTGCTTGATCCCATGAGCCTGAGGGCATACCGAGCTGCTAAATTGAAAAATACCTTTCCATCCAGTGCGAGAAGCCTAGATGATTTGCATATTAAGAGATACTCTCCTGAAAGCTGGAAAGAGAACATTCTAGATGGGAAAACCCATGAAGAAGTAGACTTAGAGAGTCTGAGAAGTGACGACATTGTGGCCGGAGCACGAACACGCAAGTTAGAGAAATCCTTGTCCCTGGATACAAGTCCCTCTCTCAGGTCACTTGATAATGGTGCCTCATGCAGAACAAGATCTGGCTTGCCTATAGAAATTATGATTTCTCAAAGCAAAGAAATGCCGGCCACAAAATCTGCGTCTCTGCCTAGAAGTACAAGCATGGTGAGCTCTCTCTCAAATCACTTCTTTGGGTGGTATGTGACAATTACTTGTGCATTAATGTGGCTACTTCAGCAGTGTTTCTGTCTTGCTGGGTGGGCTCTTACTGTGTACACAAACTTTTATCCAGGGTGAAACAAACACAGAGGGTTTATTTTCAGTAGCTGAAGAAACCAGCTCTAAGAGGTATGGGAGGAAAGAAAGACAGGATACAACTCCCTAGTCCTTTTAGCTTGGTGTCTTTAAGGAAACTTTAGAAGATTAAACAAGAAAGATATTCCTGCATTGTAATGAAGCATGTATATAACCAGGTCAGCTCAATATGAGCAGTCAAGGCACCCTCAGAAAAGGGTGAAGAGAGTTCTGTGACAGACTACTCAGATAGCTAAGCTCACTAGCTTAGAACTTGCTCTGATATCTCTACACCAAACAGAAATGCTCAGTTAGTGTGTTTAAGTACTAGCCAGAGCTCTGGCATCCTGAAAATCTTGCTAAGGTTTGTATGTCTGCAGTTAAGACATCTAAATTGATAATTTCTTTTCTGTTTTTTCTGAAAAAAGTGTTAAGATCTGAAAAAGAAATAAAAATGCTGAAGCTTTCTTCTATGGTGTGGTCAAAAATATTTATGTTTTTAAATTTTTCTTATGAGATTCTTTCTTTGGTTAAGGAAGAGGCTTTTAAGCCTATGGAGGAGGGCAAAGGGAAATTGTTGTTCTTTGCTTGCATGGTGTTGTCAGAAATTCTGAGCTGCCAAACCTTGAACAGAAATATTATGCTATTATGTCTCCAGACAGGAGTTGTAATCCTGCTAAAACAACAAAGGTCCAGGAACTGTTGCTTTAGACTATACACATGTGCACAGATGTTGCTAAACTGGGAGCTGCTAGAGCTGCATTGTTCTTTAGAAGTCTATTAAAATTTAAAAAAGAGAAACAAAAGGTTGTCTCTTTTCACAGAGGATGGTAGCAAAAGGAGAACACCCCAGTCTTAAGAATTTAATGCAATCTACAGCAACTCAAGTTTAGGATTTTATAGGATGCCCTTGGATGTTTTAATTATCACCTGTCAAAGACAGCCAGAGGGAGAAGAGGTGAAAAACAATCAAACACAGAGAGAATTTGTGTACTGTGTCATGTCACAGCTCCACAAAGGGAGCTGTCCTGCAAAGGGGTCAGGGGTCTCCAGCCTGAGCCCATGGCAGCAATACGCATTTTTCACATTTCAATTAGCCATCTGTCAGAGCATTTCTTCCAGTGGACTTGTTCATGCTGTACAGATTGGAACATCCAACAGATCGAGTACTAACTGACTAAACACTCCCGAGTGCTCTGTAATTCCACTCAGTTAATGCAGGCATCAGTCTACTCCAATTTAAGGATCAGCCTGCTCTAAATCTAGTCATTTAAATTAAACACAGTAGTTACCAAGCATTTTACCTCAACAAACAATGCCTCAGACTGCAGAGCACAACATGAGAAAAGAAAGGAGAGGCAGGGCGAAAAAAACCAGCAAAACATGTTCAGCCGCATCTACAGATATGTGTCTCCTACATGTGAAAAACTTTGACATCAATGCAATTTATTTAGTGCAAGTCCTCACCTGAAGCATGCCTAGTAAGAAGCAGAACAATAACTGTACAGACAGTCTTGGGTGCCATTATTGTGAAGATTTTTTAAAAAGTACTTGGTTATGTAATGTTCATTTGAATACACATATAGAACATTGCCTAAAACTGTTTCAAGTTTTAGTTGCCAAGTTGTTATTCATATGCAGAAGATAATCTTCTAGAGGAAGAAATGGATCCAGTTACATTGACATAAATATAAAAACAAGATAGCAGAGTTATAACAACACCTATCCTGAACAGCATGAAAGAACATGCTTGAAAGTTTGAGGTTAAGAAAGCTCCCCCTAGTAAAAGACATGTGACTTAGAAGAGGAATGCTGTGACATTGCCTCCTGTCGTTTTCTGAAGATCCCAGAGGTGTCCACAACTGTGTCAGCACTACATTTGATGTGTCTGTATTGGATCCAGATCCACTAAAGTGATTTTCAACTTTCAGACTTCTGAGAACTGGTCAAAACATTCAGTACATTTCTGCAGCAGGTATTTATTGTTTTGCAAGCAGATGCCACTGAAATGAAATCTCGCAAAGAAACCTGCTTCACTGTAGATCTATGCAGAGGAATTTCCAGACAGCTAGCAGTATCAAAAAGGATGCTTCGTTTAGTGACTGAAATTAAAGGGAATTCTGATAGGTAGAACGCAATTACCAAGTACGATGGACATGACATTGCTATGGTCTAAACATTTTAGTAACCTGGCAAGTGGGATGAAATTATTTCTCATTTCTATGTATCGATCTAAATTTGGAGTCACTGGATAAATAAGCAGGAAAGCAAACTGATTTAACTAGGTGAAAGCAAGCCTCTGAATCCACACCAATGTAGAGCAGGGTGTGCAACTTGAGACTGCGTCATACTTCCAGGCCGAAATGAAATGACCTGTTCAGTAGGCTGAAAAACGCAGAAAAATTCTGGAAAGGGTTGTACGCAATGGAAACTCTCTCAGAATTGGGAAGATATGCTTGTCAGAGTTTGGCAAAGGACAGATCAACTCAGAAAGAAATGTGGTTGTGTCCAAACAATATGTATTTTCCTCAGATCCAGGGTATGTTTCAAAGAAAGCCAGGCATGAGAGGAGACTGGTCTGTGTCTTTTAATACATGTTTTATCTTAAATACATTTGTTTCAAGTAACAAGTGCCTTCAGGAAAGCTTTGGATACCACTGCTGTTATTCCAGGAGGAAACTATGGGTAAAAATTTAGTTCTTAAATAATCATACAGGAGACTAACTTCACACCTGAGAAAGTCTGCAGCATCTCGAAATTTGAATCAATCTGAAAATTAGATTTCAGTTAACTTCTGTCATACATGAATGAGGATCAACTTTCCAACTAGATCTTGTCTTTATGTGTCTACTTTTACCTGCACAAGGGACCTTATAACACAATGTTAGACACTGATTCTTCTGGATCACAGGAAAGAAGTCCTATTTCTTTCTTAGAAGAGCTGTATCTTTCCATCTTGTAAGAAACTATCAATAATACACAGTCTGTGTGCAAGAGGTCTTAGAAGCACTTAATTATTGAACTCATCATTGCAACTATATGCACACATATCCTAAGGAATTGTGCACTTGTCACCTGAGGTCATGACATTACCTCATCACACAGAATAAGAGAGGCCAATCCTGATCTATAAAAATGACTTAGTAAGCTGCAATATCCCATCTGACTTGCTAGTAATGCAATGTTCCAATTTGGTGCAGAGGATGTCTTAAAAGCAAGCCTGGGTTGGAATAATGGCACTTCTACAAAATATTTTGGAAGTCAAGACTTCAGGTGCTATAAAATATGCGTGAATTGGGCAGGTGGTGAGAGGGCATAAAAGTGGCCTTGCTCCATAGAAACTAACCATGCTTACGGAGACATGTCTGAGAAGAATTTAGCCACATCCATGCAGAGCTGCACTAATGAAGGCAGAGCCAACAAAAATTGCTAATTACCTAAACAGCATCATTGCTTGAACATGGACTCTTTCTGAACCCAGAGTGATGTGTCTGTGTGGCAACACATTAGGTGGGTTTCTCAGCTTGGTTTGGCACCTGCTTCAGTGTTTCTTCTGTATTTGACATACTGCAGCTACCAAGTTACATGCATCCCTGCTTGTCTCACATCTCCATGTATCTTTCATCTCTCAAATGATTTACACAAGTCTCATCACCCAGCTCAGGCTGATGCTATAGACACCTGTCAGGACAAGGCACCTGCAGAGTCACTGATACAGTCGTGCTGCCTCCTGTGTGATTTAGTCTCAAGGACCAAACTTTCGCTCCACATAAGCAGTTCAAATCCCTCCTGCTTAGCAAAATTACCTGAAAACAAAGTATTAATTCTCAGTTTGATTTCAGTCAATGTATGCCCTAAAGTATTTAATTCCTACAGCCCTCAAGATGGAAGGGGACAAATGACAAAGGCTTGCATCCTTATAAAATGCAGACGAGTGAAGTACAAGCTAGAATAACATCCCTTTTCATTTCTCTTACAAGAAATGAATATTACAACAATTATTGTAAAGAAGAAATATGACAAGTGTAGATATTTATATAGGATATCGAGAAGGTTCAAATCCTGATGAAGTATATATCTGATCCATGTAGGCTGTTTAACTCTTAGTGAATCCTATAGGTAGCCTACTGAAGTAAAGTGTTAGACATTAACACAAACGAGGAAAGTGATACTGACTTCTGCTCTTTCTGCATGAGGATTCCTGCTGTTCATTACAGGTTCTCTTACAACAAAGCTGTAGCACAGGGATGGCTGTCTGAAGGTGCAGTCATCTTTAGAAATTATAGCCTCACACACCCGAACTTCCCAGGTGTGAAGGTACCTAAGTCAGAGTAAGACTGTCCTGTGAAGGCTGTGGTAGAAAGCCACAGCAGCAGAAAATGCAACTCATCTTCCATTTCTAAAAAAATTCAGTTTCCAGGACACCCAGTTCTAACAGAATCTCACTGAAAGAGCAGACGAGATGGTGATTTTTGATGCTCTAAGCCAAAACTCTTTTATAAAAGACGGCTTTCAAATACTCTAAGCTGTAAAATCTGATGGCCAAAAGAAATGACCTTGCTCCATCTGAAATCAAAGACAAACCTTAGTTTGCACTGATCAAGCTATCTTAAATATCTCCTCAATATCTGAGAAGACTTGGCAGTGTTCAGTTTGAAGCATGTAGTAGTACTAATTGTACCAGCAGCAGCAAAGCTAGGGCAAGATGGAGCTCAGCGAAGACTAACAGTTCAAGTATTTACCCAGCTTCATCAGTTAATTATAGCATGCTGAATCCTATCCTGCATTTTGTTTGTGATATTTACAGTACAGTCACAAGATATGGGAAACCAAGAAGGCCATGTGGATTTCATTTATAGTTAACACCTCTTGTCCCAGTAAAGTGGTACTGTCTCCTTTTTCCACTGCTAAGAGGAATGCAGCAGCCATGTACTGTAGGAGAGATCAGCATAATGTTTTTAGAGCAGCAGATGTGACATCGTTTTACAAGCAACAGTATGAGCAGATGGTGTTTAGAGAGTTCTCCTTGCCTGCTCTGAAACACCTCCGTTGGGTCACTAATGGATCCTTCGTCTAGTCGAACACAGTGCATAAAACTACAATGTTCCCAGGATGACGCATATGGTCATTTACAGCTTCTCAGCTCATCAAATACAAATTAGATCAAAATCTGCTTTACAGAGCATAGACATCTATAAGCCAGTACTCAAAAGAGTAAGCTATTTATTCAAGACAGGATAAAACAGAGTCGGAGCTGCTTGACAATAAAAAGAATGTTTATTCAATGAAAGTAACTATCTCACCATAAAGCCCGCAATTTTTTAAGTTAGAGTTTGTACTTGGATTGTCCTCCCTCCCTGATCCCCTCCCCCCATTTTTAGAGACGAAGGGGAGCAGCAAGTGAGTTAGGAGGGAGATGTCTGGATAAAGGAACAGACACTACTACAATGGTGAATTTCTGCACAGGATTCAGGGCTCCAACCAGCTCATAAAAACATTTTCCTGTCAAATCTATTATTTGCCTTCAGAGCGGCAGCTGCTCAGCCAGAGAAAAATGCTGAGCGCATGCAGTTCACATTGATTTCGATATCTCTTGGCACCAGCCACATGAAAGCAACATTGGCAATCAAAAATGTTTAGTGTTCCTTTTCCAGTGATTTTTGTTAACATGACTTTTCCCCTTCCTTTGAGTTTGAAAATCACTTCTCAATTGCACTCTCAATTTTTGGGTGCCTGTAGAAAGAAACGGTACTTTCAAAGTAATGGAAGCTACAACAGGCTTATAACAATTACCATCAGTGGAGACGGCTGAAAACTGCAGAGCCAGACAAGGGAAGGCAAAAGAGCAAGAGGCAGAAAAGACCAATAGCTCTTTCTTCTCTGGTCCAGGTTTGGTCTAAAAGCTTTTCTGTGCAATTTATGAAAACAGATTTTGAACGTGTTTCAACCCACTTCTCATTTCTTCCTTCAGCCAGCAGCCCGTGTTTGTCATGTTTATGAAATGGTTTTTCTTTGCCCTGCCGTAGTATGGCCTTGGTATATCACAGAAGCAGAAGACTTCAGTGTGCAATGACTTTCTCCCACAGACATATGCAATAACAAACACAACATTTTCATCTGGTCATCATTGTGAAAATCTCTGAATTCTACCACAAGAACATTCCAGTGCAGGGGACTGCCCAGAGCCAGAGGTTGCTCTGATTTATTTTTCGCTTGTGACTGATATTTTTGCCCCACTCATTCTAAGGTTTTCGGCTCTGTCAAAATTCTGCCTACTGACGAACTGCATGAAATTAACAGAAAAATAGATGTAACCTTGCTCCCCTCCCCACAGTGCTCTAACTTCTAACTTTAGTAAAATAAAAGTTCACGTCTTAATGTGAACGTAGCACAGCATACATTTTGGGGACAGAAAAGAGGGAACCAGTATTACATTACTCTGCCAAAGCTGCACTTGAAATACTCTGTTTTCACTGTAGGATTGGTGCTCCGTGGCTTTATTCCCACATCAGAAACTGTAGTATTAAAACACTGAGAAGGACAAATTTCAAGAGCAGAAACATTTACGAGTTACAGCATGGATTGGAGGGTTTTATACTAAATGTGGGCCTCAGAAACAAAGCCTACCTGACCCAACACCATGACTCTTGTCTCAGAATATCAGGAACTGCCGACTTTGTCCTCAGACCTTATAAGGAGAAGCAAGATCCATTTGGGAAGCTGTCTTATGTTTATGAAATACGCATTTTTTTCATAAAGCTCTAAGAAATGGCATTTTCACAGACTAGTTCAGACATTTGTTTCAATGACTTCCTCTTTGCAAAGGGGCTTAAATTTGACCTTCTCAGATGAAACTCTTCAGTGCCAGGAGTTTTAGATGACAGGAAAACACATCTTGTGGATAAGAAAAAAGCAGCAGATGCCATAAATCTTGGCTTTAAAACAGCATCCCATGACATTCTCATAAGCAAGGCAGGAATATATGGGGAAAAATACTAAAAGGTAGATGCAAAACTGATTGGAAAATCTTATTGAGAGGATAGTTCATAATATTCAGTTGTGACTGGGGTCTCAGCAGGACCAGTACTATTTGGTATTAGCAAGCAGATGCATTTGCTTTGAGGTTCCATTGCTACCTGCCTACAGAGAGTAAATAAAATATCCAGTTCTGTTCCTTTGTCTCATATGGAAACTACAGATGTGCATTTATACCCCTGTGTAATACTCTTGTGGCCATGCTTGTGAAATTTCCAGAATACTGACTTCCCAAGAATAAGCAGGCACTTACTAAGTTAAAGGAAACTTTCCCATTTCTGCAAATAACCCTTGGTGGAAAAGCCTTCAAGTCTCGTTTTCTGTGTCATAGAAAACTTATTCAGCACCTAGAATAGACAGAAGTTGTTTAAACATCCCACTGTGTCTCCCACCCCTCAAATCACCACTGTATCTACAACTGAATTTGTTTCCTCTTTCACTACATAAAGATATTCCAGAAACTGTTTGCTGCTTAATGCTGAAAAAACTCAAGCGAGCTGGATACAACAGCATTGGAGTACCTGTTGCTGAATAGCTAGCTCATAGACTGTAGTCTGCAAAGCCTTCTGTTCTGTTGGACAACAGCTCTCAATTTCTGACAGTAAATTCAGTACTTGCAAAGATAAATGGAAATTATTCAAATGCACATCTGTATCTGTTGAGCTTATGAGCTGTTTGCATTAATATTTGATGTTAGTTGGGCAAGAATGATCAGTAATATGGCAGTCTCTGCCTCCTGCTCCCTGCTTGGATAACGAGAGCATTTTAAACAAAAGAGAATGAGGAATAAATACTAAGCCTGTTCATATAACAACACTTGCTCTCCTGAAAATAAGGAGATGTTTCCCCCTAGGAACAACTATTCCCGAGATAACTGTAGTAACAAAACCCTGCTGTGTGAACAAGGTTAAAATGAGCAGCTATTGAGGATTCAAAAACTGATTCACAACCACTTATTTCTAGAGCAGCCAGCCAGACCTTCGCAATGCTTACTATGCTGCACTGTGCTGCGAGCTCACAGAATGTAGCAGACAAGTCCTATTTCTGGAGACTCCGAGCTGAATCATAGTCTTGCAACAAGAAAACCCGAGCTGCCTGTAAGCCAGCAGACGAAAGAAAACAGCAACAGCCACTGGTGAACAGTCAGGGGCTGGAGGGCACCAGCAGGCCTTAATGGTCCCAACTACCTGAGGTGTCCCTGGTGCTGCCCACAGCCCAGGGCCTCAAGTCAGCCCTCTGTGGCCATTAGCCCCTGCTCTAGCAAAGCTGCAGCAAGGCCGGTCTCAGCTTCCCACAGCCCAGCCCTGCCTGGCCATGGGCCCCATCAAGCCAGGCCCACCCACAGGCCCAAGGCCAAGCCCGGCACAGTCCCCAGGGAGGTGCCCAATGCTCAGGGCTGGGGCTGCCCTCAGTGTCCCTCGGCTGCCCTGTTCGTGGCTGGGGCCATGGGACGGGCCCTGGCTGGCAGGCCCTGCCCTAATGGACCCCAGGGGAGCCCATGGCCGCTGGGCCCCGGGGAGTCCCTGGCCCCGACATGGGGCAGCGGATGCGGGGTGGATGGAGACAGTGCTGTGACAGACACTTGCTTCCTGCCGCTCCGGCAGAGCTGATCCCTGAATTGCAGTAGAAGATAAAATATTGTCCGGTACGTGAGAGGTTATCACAAGGAGGAAACAGAATCACCACACTGCAAACCATGCAAAGCCAAAGTTACTCACTCATAAGGAATTTACATGGAGTAACAAAAAACTACTAAAATTTTGTTCATGGATGCCCTTCTTAAGCAGTAAAATGAAGAAAAGACCCTTCATTTGCCTGTGGTATGTCCATCTTCTCCACTTTTCAGTATTTTGAGGTTTCCTCTTGCTTCTTTACTTGAAGTTGTAGTAAACAAAAATGAATGCTAAACCAGTCACCAACGTTACATGAGGGAAGTGTACAGTCCATTACAATCAATGCAGTTAATTAAAAATACAATTAAAACAGAAACAGTAATGAGACTTGGGACACAATAAATAATTAAAACCAAATGAGTTTGGCTCTTCTGTTGAGCCACTCAGTCCCCAGTTAAAAGTAAATGGCTTTTTACTTCATTGATAGCTACAACAGCAGACCTTAGGCAGCTCTAAGTTATCCTTCCAGTGTTAAGGTGTAAGTGCATAAGCCCCCCTTCCCACCTTCCCCTTGCTTTACCCACCTTCCCCAACGAATCTGCTGTTCAACTCCCAGTGCTGCAAAACTGGGACCTGGGCTGAAGAGCTGCAAATACAGAGCAGGAAAGAAGCATATGGTGGTAGAAAATAACAAAAAGCCTATTAATTATTCCAACAAAATGTGAAACTTTCCCCTAAAGCAGGAGGGAACCTGTTGGCAAATTATTATTTATCTGTTTATTTACGTTGGAAATAGGCAACGGCAGAAAGAAATAAGACTGTTCTCCTCACAAGCTACTGGCAGCTTTTTTATACTTTGCTCATAACCGTTTCGGAGCGTAGGAGCTAGCATTGCAGGAAATAACCTGGGAAGGAAAGAGGCTTTGTTCTTCAAACGCCAGGCCTTCAGAACAAATGCTGGGTACTAACATAGCTAAATGCTTCATTTCTGAGCTCAGGTCTGCTGGAATCATTTTTATGGGTTATTGTGTCTCTGTCTGATATTACCACAGTAGTGTTACAGCTCTATAAATTGTGTATTGACAGCCGTGGTGGGTTTCCTGCTTCTTGTGTATTCATTCACATCTGAAGTGCTCCTTCCTGGAAGGAAGGAAATAAATCTCTTCCCCATGTTGGGCAATGTTAGTGACAGCAGGATGCTGAGAAGAAAGTTTCAGCTTTCACCTTTACATTGCATAACTGCTCCAGTCCTTTTAGCAAGAAGAAACAAATGAACCCTTCTAGTTGAGTCACTAATTAATAATACGATAATTTGCTGAACATCATGACAACTAGGGATTAAGTGTTTTCCACTCTTATTGGACTTCTATCAGAAGAAAAACAACAGGTAGCTCTTCTAGTAACTCAGTTATTTTAGTACCACAGATCGATTGCTTGATTCTTGCATTTCTCAAAACTATAAAGCCTGAGAGCTATAATAAATATTACCTTGTGTCCTCTAAGCTATGATGGAATATTATGAAGGTGTATATGCACTGCTGTAAGATGTCAGGAAGAACTAGTTAACAAATACCTTTTAAATCCTTACTTTCTGTTGAACAACAACTGTTAACCCCACAGCTGTTCCAGTGCTGATTGCTGTTTTGTGTACCGACAACTATTTTCCAGATGAGCATTGCTGCAAAATGTAGCTAAAATTGGACATGGATTTATAGGGTTTATCACTATGTGTGAGACCCTTGTATTAAATCCGGACAATAATGGAAGAACCTGAGACAGATGAAAGCTTTCCTGAGATGGTCAAAGCAAGGGAGAGCATAATACTGGCTTTTCTTACAATTGCTTCCACTGATCTATTGTGTAATTTTGGGTAAAGGCCCATTTTGATGCTATCTCAGTTACTGTAGCTGTAAAATAAGAATAACTCTTGAAGTTAGCAGTTTTGTGTAGTGTTTCAAGATCCTCTAATAAAATGGATGTGTTGCAAAAACAAACCTTAGAAAGTGGAAGGAATTCACCCATAGAATGATCAAATAATTAAACTTATTTGCATAGTTTGAGGAGTCCATAAGCTAATATACACCAGAAATTTTTCCCGTACCACTGTAGTGCTTACCAAATATAAAACCAAAGCACCTGATCTATGCTGCTTAGGACCTTTTCTGTTCTTGCTACTCTTAAGTGTTAATGCCTTGCTTTGGTTTTTGTTAAAAACTTTAAGAGGTACCCTGTTACTGATAATGTATCTTTTCCTAAACTACAGAACAGAAAATTAAATTATGACAAGTGCTAGAATATTATGTAATCTCTATGTCTGAGAGGAAATAACTTTAAGAACACTGTGTGCAGTCCGGTCAGCAAGGTGAAGCGCTGCAAGATGCTTATAGGTGAAGGTACTGGTGAAGGTGTACTTATATGGGTATATGTACAGGTGAAGGCACAATTTTAGTTTGGTAGGAGCAGGTGATAAATTTTCTAGTGTCATTGAGGTACAACTGAGGCTTGTGTTTACTGTCATAATACCTCAAGACATGGGCAACTATTTATTTCACTCCTCAGTTTCCTAAAATTATTTGAAGTGAGCAGCCCTTTTTCAGTGAGAAGTTTTGCATAAGTGTCACTCCCAGGTTCTTCTTTCAGCAATTAAATTAGACACATATTTGCCAAAACAATTACCTGTTTCCACAAACCTCTGTACAACTTTCTTTTTTTTATCACAGTAGACAGGTTGACACTTAATCGTGATATACCGTTTTGTTATTTCACACTTAATATAGCTTAGGAACCTCCTAGTCATAACAGAATTTTTAAAAAGCATAGGTATGTGCCTCTCAGATGACAGGAAGGAAAAACTAGGGAATTATTGTCTTCTAGATTGCTTCAGTTTGTTGAAAGGATAATTTCTCTATGGCAGTAAGCAGTTCTTAGCTACAGACCAGTAAGTCTGGCTCTTTCTGATGTTACCTATAACCTCTTATCACATTAACTCTTTCTTCCAGATCACGGCATCCTCTCTGCAAGCCTTAGTAATGGCACAAGCATTACATTTTCTAGGGAGATTTCTTGGGTATCAAATATAACAGCATTTTCCAACAAAGGTGTTGGATTTGCACAAATATATCTGCAATGCTGTCTTCGTTGCTCTTCTAAGGGCATCTAAATCTATAAGCATATTAATGCCCATGTGTGCCATCTAAATTTCTCTCCCTAAAGAAATTATTCCTTTGTACTTACGTAATTACAGTTGTGTGTATGTAACCAAAAAACTTAAGTCAAGTCCATCTATAATGCCAGTGCTCTGTCAACCCCTGAAAACTTTGACCTACATGGAATGGCTGCAGGATGTGGCAAATTTATCTGCCTTATCTAAGGTTAGTCCCAAGCCTTCAGGCAGTCAGTGCTAGTTTTGCCAGCCACAGCCCAGGACTTGCAGCCTCTCTGAACTGTGAGGCTGAAGCAGTTCAGACTTAGTTCAGTCACAGACTTTCTATATTTGCACTTTCCTTTTATAGCTCAAAGTTAAAAATATCTTATGTTTCTATGTCAAGTATAGCACTCAAACACCTGTAATGCAGTTTTGCAGTTAAATTACTGCGTCTGGATTAACTGGAAACTATTAACTTCTGTAAAAGTACAGCAGAACTTGCTACTGTCAGGAATAAATCTACCTTTTTTATTATCTTGCTTTCCATTGTCATCTGTTACTTTCACAGATGATAGGTGCACCATTAAAATCTTTTGCAGTTTTCTTCTGTATTTCCAAAAATACACAATTTAGCAGACCTTCGCAGAGCTCTGCTTCTCATTATACTATCTATATTTTTTATTTACAACTAGTGCAATGGGGTGTTAAGTGTTCAGTTTGTGGCTACAGTACTTCAGATAAATTCTCTTTATTCAGTGATGCATTTCCACCTGTCTCCACTTAATAGAACACATTAAAACTTAAGTGACAGCCATGTTAGTGCTTTATGTTAACACTTTACCACTCAAAATATTAAAAGCAGAAAAGAAAAAAGAGAACTCAGGCAAAGAAAGAAACAAGTGATAAAAGAGTTCTAGGCTTTCATGCACTCGTGGCATAAAAGCCTGAAATTATCTATCACTGGGTTTTATTTGTTTGTGGAAAAATATGATTTGAGGATTATGAAGAATACTGTGAATAGGAAAGACCAATGATACTTGTGCTGTTATCAGCAATGTACAATTGATTATATCCACTATGGAACCATTCATTACTGAGACATGAAGTCAAAAGCAAAGCAGTAGGGTATGGGAACCTAATCTTGCATTCACTGTGGGGCATTATGCTTTCTGATGTGTCAGGCAGTGAAACAAATACAGGCACACAACTACTTACAAGTATTTGGAGTCAGCACTCATTCTTTGGGTTGTATACCAAAACTGGATAAGAAGCATGTGACATAGTTCTTGGAGGCAAGAGGGGGAGTAGCTTTGGGTCTGGTTGATGGTGGTTTCCCTGGGATTTCATCACATTTGAGCTGGTCAGCCTGGCAGCCTGGTAAGCTTGCAGCATCCCCCGCAAGCTTGTCTCTCCCCTGAGGACAGATTCAGATCACCCCAAATCTCTGCTGCCAGACACCCTACTGCACGAGTGCTGCACTTGAGCTGCTCAGTCCTGCAGTTCCCTGAAAAGTGTCCAGCTGCAGATCTTTTTGTGGGCCTGGAGAAAGTTCATCCAGGAACTGGGGAGCAGGGCACATGCTGAGGAGGCCATGTTCATCTGAGTTTTTAATTTCTTAATGGGAAAGTGTGATGTAGCTTTCCTATTCTGGAGCCATGGGAGAAAACCTGGCACTGCTAACAGCCTTTGTCCCCAGTAATCCTGATTTTATGTCACGTGAGACTTCCTCTTGCAATCTCCCTCATACCCCTGTCCTGCCATGCTTTTAATGAGAGGAAAACCCAGCTACTCATTCCAGAAGGAAGAAACAGTGTGTTTCAGTCAGGTCTCCAGAATTAACAGAGAGGGACTAGGACCAAAGGATCAAAAGGAGTGGTTGCATAGTCCTCATGGAGCCAGAGTCGCATTTTATGCTTCATTTATAGTGACCCATTTCTCAGTCTGGGTCTTGCATAATCATGGCAGGTTGGGAGGAAGGAATTAAACTGTGGTGTTTTTTTTCCCCAAGCTCAATAAAACGTCATCAGTCTGATAAGAAATACCGTGCGGTTTCTATCCCTATCAACAGTGTCAGCTTCACACTCTGTCCAACATTCCCTGAAGGACTGATGAGTTTAAAAGAGCAGCTGTTACAGTCTTTTACAGATACTTGATTTAATATGACACAATGCTTTCCTTCAAAAAAATGTATGGAGCAATAGTAGCAATAGCAATAAAACTCTTTCTGAGTGAATACAGAACTGACTAACAGCTCTCTGAAGGGTTGTTTCAAAGGAAATCACCTTACAAGGGTCTCAGAAATCAAGCCTAACAATATTAAACCTTTTCATTGATGATTATTAAATTATAATTCATTCATAGATAAGACAAATGTTGACAGTGAAGTAAATAATGATGAGATTAAACAGATTCCATTTTTCATTTTTTGAAAGAACACTAGTATAGTCAATGATAAAATTATACATCTAAGAGTAGGAAGGAAAGGTCATACTTTTAGACCAGAAGACTGTAAAACATACTCTGTTGAGGGTCAAGAAGGAGTCCTGACTATGCAGCTGAAAAGAAGCTAACATAATCTTGGATTTAAAACTAGTTGAACAGGAATGTTAAAGAGGTATCTTCACCTCTGCACACATAATAGACAAGATCAGTGCTAGAAAGACTGACAAAAAATTCAAGGGTGGCATTGAAGAGAGATCCAAGAATTATCCCATGGAATAATGTGCATGGAAATGGATTCAAAGAGTGTATGCTTCATGGTCATTCCAAGCACAGAGGCAAGATTTTCTGGTGTGTAATCCCCCATTTCTTCCATCTCAAGACTTTCCTAAAGTTCGTGTTCTCCAAGTCACTCCAGAAGATTGCATGTGCTACATTTGCTTGGTCCTGGCGAGATCTGTAGAGAAGATGAGATGCTATTAGCTGAATCAAGAAGTCAGAAAGGACTGAGAGAGAAGTAAAATTTTACTGTCATTCAAAACAAGCTAAGAAAAAGAAATTGTAAGGCTAAATGGTCCAAAAGCTTAATAAAAGTTAAAGGTCAATAGGAGGTTAACACAGTGACTAGTCAGTCATACTTTAGCAATAATGTAGGAAAACAGATGAAGAGTGAAGGAAAAAAGCCTTAAAGATAGCACAAAGTTATTCAGAAAAATCAAGAGATGACAGATTTCAAGGAGAACTAACAAAGCTGGATGAAGGTATAGCACAATGAAACATAAAATTCAATACTGACAAATCCAACTGTTCTTCACGTCAATAAGTCTAATTTTATCATGGGAGAAAAGGCAGGAACAAAACAAAAAGCCCTCATGGAAAACCCAGTAGGAAGATTTTCTGAGCACTGCTGTAGTCAAAAAAGTTGGTAGAAAAAAATGTAATTTTTGTGACCGTATAACTCCAATCTAGACTACTGAAAAAATTTCTGATCCTCATCTTGCCAACACAAGGCAGAAATAGAAAGTGTTTAGGAAGGAGGAACTAAAAGTAGTTCAAAGACTTCTTTAGGAAGAGACATCAAAAAGAAAGGATTAAGTTTAGAAGAAACATACAAAACCATGAGTAGTAAAATGAATGTCAAGTGCTCCAGTTTCTACCTTCATAATGCAAGAACGAAAGTCTCAAATGACACAGAAAGGCAATAAATTAAAAACTGATCAAGTGATTTTTAAACAGAGTAAGTTACATATGGAGCTCATTCTCACAGAACAATCTGAAGGTCTAAAAGATCAATAGGAATCAGAGTAAAGCTAGACATGTATCTGAAGGTATATAAATCCTCAGGCAGCAAGATACAATCCAAATTCTACCTGATAGGAGTTAGAAAGTTCCTACTTACAGGTTATTCCATAATCACTCACTATGTTGCTTCATACATTTTCTCATGAAACATCAGGGATAAGACCTTTAGTTTAGATGGTATGATACCAGGAGCCATCAATTCCAAAATGCACCCCTGGAGACCATTGATGTGGAAGATTAGGAGAGGTGAGTGTTTAGGTCATCACGAAGCTGAATAAAACCATGCACAGTGGTAGCCAAATATGGAAGGATACACAACATCCATACCCTATATTTTTGCAGGGCTACTCTATCTATGAAAACATAAGGATATAAACAGGCAATGTTTGCAGGGCAAGAGAATGTCTGTTGGACCAGTTTGGGGAAAGAAAACAACAACAATAAAACCTCTTTATGTGTTTAAACCTTTGTTTCTTCCAAACAAAGTTTCGGGAAGATCCTGGCTTTTCTGTTTGCTTCTCAGACTTGCTTCAACTGATCTAATGAAATGTATTAATTCTCCTTATAAAACTTGACTAGCTCATTTCCTGTGTGCCAGTTATTGGTCTAAAGAGAAAAAAATGGATTTGCTTTTTGAAATAATGACCTGACAGCACAAAATGTTTCTTTCTGAGGGTTTGTTTGTCTCCATAATCATAGCCAGACTGCTAGACTGACCTCACTGCAGCCTAAAGAGATGATCCTGACAGCCCTTTCTAGTGATGTGTGAAGTGCAGGCTTACAGGCAAATACTTGCTGTCCCCTTTAGTTTACGACATAGAAGAGTGATGTCATCCTCTCCCTGATGAATACTAACAGCACTCTGGAAATTAAAGTGAATTCTCTACCCCAGAGGAATATGCCTGTTGGATGAAAGTCTGGAAGCAGTCAAATCAAATAGCGAAAATGGCAAACAGATCAATAGAGCCAGAATCTCAGTCTATAAATCTAGATCCTTTCCCAGCTGAAAAAGGACATGAGAGGATGGGCTTTCTCCAACTGGGTCTGGCATTTTCCTACAGTATATGTGAAAAAAAAGGCTCCTAGCATTTTGACTACAATTACGTAAATACATTAATACTGTATACTAAAATTTGACTTTTTACTGCTGAGCCTTTTATTTTCCATTTAGTCCTAGGTTTTCTAGATGTATCTTTTTTAACACTTTCCTGATTTTTGTTAGTTATCTCACTCCCTTTTGTGTTTCATATGAATTTTCTGGTTCAATGGTTTCTCTATCCTGTCACACTGGTGACAATGTTGCTTTCCCTGGTTCTCTTCCTTCTGTGCCTCATGTTTACACTGTTCAAAGCAACATACAGCTGTGTGAGATGATAATATTCTACCTTGAGGTTCACATTCTCACAGTGATTCTTTCTTTTTTTGGACATCCAGAAAGATATTTTAAGAAAATGCCATTACATACTTTGTGGTTGCTTATATGGTTTGCTGTTTAGTGGTCTGCCTGCCTCAGTTTATCAGGCTGATTCATTTCTCAAACAGAATTTCAGCACTAAAATCCCATCTACATTACTACACAGTATTTGGCAAATGCATGGCTTCCTTTTGTTTATTCCTGCACAAGAACAATTATTTTACTGCTTGCTATTCACAACTGTGTTGTCACACCAACGACCACTACAAATACAAACGTGCCTTCAGTTTAATTTATACCTAATTTAATGCCCCATTTCCTTGCCATAGTCAAGCATAAGCGTTTTACAGATATGACACTGCCTGTGATTTTTTTACTGAGTCCAGCTCCTTTTATCTCTGAAGGTTTCACAGTCCTTGGTTCTTTTCTTCTCTCTGCATATTTGTGATATTGGAAAGCATCGTTTACAACCTTTGTTTTACAGATATCAATAGAGAGATACTAAGACCCAAATCCATCTCCTGACTAGTCCCATTGTCACACAAAGAATGAGTTGAAAATCAAGATTTGGGAAGCTAGATGAAACGGAGTCTTGAACAACAGCAACATCGTCCATCTTTGATACAAAAAAATCAGTTTAAATGGAAGACATAATTCTTAACAGATACAAAATATATTTCAGTTTATAGACCTTAGCAAGATGAATCTTTATTAATTATATTTTCCGAGACTTCTTCATCAAATCAGTGCATTAATACTACAGCACTCCTAACTGAAATAGAATTAGAATTGCAACTGGTATTGTATGATTTTTTACATAAATATACAGGAAGATATAGTGACACTTGTGGTTCAGGTACACTGTAAGTTATAGGATGGGTGAAGGTTTAGACCCTAAACCTCCCTGTGTGAGTAAGGTTAATTTTTTTTGCAACAGTAGGGTTCAAGAGGCTTACTGGAAAGGAAATGCAAAGTAGATGAAGGAATAGAACTAAGGTTGCTAACACCCCCTTTGCCTTTTGAAACACTAGCTCTCTTTTTAGCTGACTTCTTAAAAGAAAATCACTATGTCTTCATTTAACCTTGACTGGAAAGCCAGCATGTGGTGACACTATTTATAAAGCACTGCTCACTTATTTATTAAAGTCCCACTCAGACATTCCTTGTTTGTCTAAACCCACGCAATATCTTCAAGTCTCTGCAAGTGACTGTCCTTGTTCATCTCTATGCTTTTGTCCTCCTCATGCCCAAACCTGCCATCCTCCTAGTAGTGATGGACACGACACAGTTCAAAAGATGTCCAGCCCCTTTGAAGTAATAACTACTAAAACAACCCATCCTCAAAACAACAGTTCTGGCGGCAGCGGAGGAAATTCCTGTTGACTGTCATGCTCTTTCCATTTGCATCTCCCCAGAAGCTCTTTTGGAGTAATTAATAAGGACACTCTGGCTGAAGTTACTTTGACGTGGCCTGCTAAGTCTCTTTTGTTGCCACTTGGCGAAGACGAATGTTCTCTGGCCCACATTAAAAACATTTCTTCTACAAGCACTCAGAGTCCAGTGACTTTCTATTGACCTTTGGTTAAAAAGTGCTGTTCTAAATGTCTCTGCAGCTCAGAAAAGGCCAGAACCTCTCTGTTCCCTACCCACCTTTGCCAGGAATTAATCAGAAAACCATTAGTGTAGCAAAGCACTGGAAGACACATTATTAAGGCAATAATACTTCTCTTATAAATTTGATCATTGCAACATGACATGTTTGCAGGTGTAGGCTGTCATTATTTGATACCTCCCTATTCTTCTTCTCTCTGTAGCCTTTTGGTTGGCCCTCCTTATGTTTCAGTCCCTTTTCCTTGTCTCATTAGCAGTCACCTGGGATGTGAACAGAAGACTCATTGACCTTGGTCAGTAGCACTGCTTCACATATGGTCTGTGGCTCAGAAGTAATTTGGGGCCACAAAGGAGGGCCGTCTGTATAATGTGTCTACCACATGAAAAGAAATCAAAAAAACTTCCCTGACGTTGGGGACAAGTTGCACTGTTGTGCTAAACAGAGATGCAGGCATTAAGAAAGAAATAATCTTGTCGAATAGAGAAAAAACATATTTCTTTACAGCCATGAAATTCCATCATCATTTTTTGCTAGTTAAGGGGTAGGATAAAAATAGAGAAACATTTTAAGCCTGTTTATGATCTTGGTTTTTCACTTACAATCTCACTTATAAATGAAGTTTGTAAAAAGCTTTCCTTTTGGATCATTCCAGTAATCACCTGACTGGTTCTATCTACTGACAGCACACACCAGAGAACTCACAGAAAGAAATTTTCTTACCTTTGCAGTAACTTCTAAAAAGACACTGAATGTCAGAGTTCCATACAAGTGTACATCAGACATCTGCAATATTTCTTGGCAGTTCCAGAAATCAAGAAGATCTGGAAGTACCTGTTTCTAATTACTCCAAAAAAGCCACAGTCCTCAATCACAGAGGAGGATCCCCCTTCACTTTACTTCAGCTTTGCTCACTGATTACAAGAACTGAAATTAGTGCCAGCTCATTTCAATATGCTACAAATAGAAGTGCCTTAAATAGAAGGAAGGTTCCCTTCTTTGCATTCCACAGCTCAGGCAGGGCAGTTCTGGAGGAGACACGCAGGACACTTCCTCTCATACACTTCACTTCTGTCACCTCTTTTTTCACTTTAAAAGAAACCTAACAGATATTCTGACCACAAATATTCAGTTGTCCTTTGCCTGTAAAAGCAATAAGGGGAAGCCTTTTTCTTCTAAGTGAAGCCTCTATAATGGATGTAATAAAGACCAAACTAATGAGATTCTATGGCACTTAAACAATAATCAGCAGAAAAGGATGAGAAATGCTATCATTTGTGCAATTATCACAACTGCCCTACAGAGACTTAGCACACATGTGTTCTTTATAGCACAACTCCATATGGTAAGATCCACTTTTGCTAATTCCGAGATTCCCGAGAACCTATTTTGTACAGTTTGTTCTCTTTGAACTCTTTTGTCTCTTCAGCAAGCCACAGTTGAGAGGGAAAAATCCTTTTTAAAAAAGATTTGTGAACTCTTCTCCTTATTTTTCAGAGATCTGGAATTTCAGTCAGTTCCAACAAGTTCTGCCTGGCACTACAGTCCTTCCTGCTTCATTCATTAAAAATAGCAATGGAGCAGCATGACTATATCCTTTGGGATTCTACATTAAATGCAGAGTCTTGCATCCTGGGCTGGCTTACATCTGTGTAGCCCTTTTGATGTCTCTTGGCACACCACTGTAGATGTCCCTCACAGTAGGCATTTGAATTGATTAACACACTTACTCCTTTTTTCTTTCCCTCCTGCTCTCAGGGCTGCACCCTGAAAGATTTACTGCACTTTGGAGGGCTGAGGCACTCTGTGGATGCTCTAAGGACAACATAATTGGTAAATCAAAATCTCCCATGAGGATGTGAGCTTGAACTTTGCTTTCAAGATTTATATTCTCTATTTCTCAGCATATGTATAACAGATTGTCAGAGAATAATCTCCTAATAAGATGTGTGTAGATAACCAGGGGAAGAAAGAGGAGCAGTACCTGTAAAATACTGTCTGCTAAAATTCAGACAGTAAATCTTGAGTCCAGCAAGTAATTAAATACATAAATAATCATACAAAGTTCACTGGGACTAGTCACATACACAGTTATGTGTATAAGCATCTGCACTATTGGGATTTAGTAATGAGAATCTAATGAAACAAAACAAAAATGGTTAGCAACCCAAACTGGGTTGAGTCACTGTCAGAACTGTACTACAGTTGCAGGCTAGTGCATTGTTATTCTGAACTGAAGATATAAATAAAAATTCCTTATTTCATTAGGTGTGGGTCCCAGTGTTTTATTTTGCAATAACTACCGGCATTAACATATTTTAGGGACTATCAAAGAGAAGATTCTTAAAGGATCTGTGGTTGCTAGGAGACTGGTACTTCAGTCCTGCAAATCTTCCACACTGCAAAGAGCAAACTGGCAATAATCAGGTTTTCCTGCCAGACAGCACTCAAACAACTGAAGTTTATGTCTTATTGTTTAAAAATTGTGATTTAACCTTAAATTTACAGAACAGGAAAATTTAAGATTGTTGGATTTCTGCAAGTAGGTATTTTATCTTTTATCTGTAATATGCAACCCTTAAATCCTTTTTTAATCAATAATACCTTGGATGTCTGATATCTAGAAACTTGGTTTCAGTGCACTGGCAGGTTTCAGCCAGCATAGAAAGTACTGAGCTCATTTAAGACAGTTCAGAGAGAGGGAGTATTGCCATCCCCAGGCCTGCCATCTCCATTCCCATACACGCACAACAGTTCACACCCTGAGAAGCCTCAAACCAGCACCTTTACCACCTGCGGCTCCCTGTGCCTTTGCGACCTCCCAGCTTATAGCTACAGCAATAGCAAGTGCATTTGTCTGCCCAGCACTTAAACATCTCAGGACACATACACCCAGTGACACAGGGGTGTCATTGTGGAGTTTGTGCCACATTACCTGCATTTCCTAATTTTAACTTCATTAAAGAACATACCGCGTATCTTCTAAACCAGAGTGATTTTGTTACAGTGTCTGATAGGGCACAGGAAGAATCTCAGAAATCACTGAAGGCTGTAATTTGGTGATCTCTAGAAGTTTGTATTCTTTATGATCCAGGAGCTGTGCTAAGCACAACAGCATGCTATTTTCAGTGAAATAGCACTTGTGATCAGAACTGCATATGCATTTTGTGCTTTACAGGATTATTCTCTTTAGTACTGTTTAAATAGGTATACCTTACAAAGATATTGACTTATGAAGAATGATGTTGATTTTCTCATTCGTGGCTTTTCAGTTGCTCAGTGTAACAACACAATATTAAACCCCCACCTGTAGTCCACTGGAGTCAGCTTTTTCACGGATTTTGAGCCTGTTTCTGTCTAACTGCAAATGCCTTCATTTCTTCTCATGCATCAGAATAGGATAATGTTCTGATCTGATCCTTCACTGTCCTCATCCAACACCACAGCCAAACTCTCTTCTCTTTCAAGTAAAAGTAAAGGTTTATGAAAGAAAGTGCTCCCGGGGACATAAGGGGCAGGGGAGAGGAAACAAAGACAAAATCTCAGCTGAAGTCAAAGTGTGCGGAACTGTCATTCTTTTCAGGAAAACTACAGCTTCCCTCAGAGTCTTCTGATAACATTCTACTTATTCTATAATGATTCAGACCTAGTTTGTAATTATATTTAAGCACTTTTTAGTTTCAATCTAAACCCTGATATTTCCATGCAATTACATGTCCTGAATGTGGTATTTGTCCTCCACCATGGTAAGATTATATAGTAACAGTAACAACGAACATGGCTGAATCATTGACAAATTCAACCTTAGCTATCTTCTCTGGCTTGCCTTGACAACTACACTATTGAATTCCAACAGGATGAAAGTCTAAAAATAGCACTGCATGAAGAAAGACTGCAAGCAAAGCCACTAGATAATACGGGCTCAACGCTCCTGTGAAATGTGACACGTGCAAAAGCCAGATGTAATTTTAACAATATAGCTTCCTTTTCGACAAAGGAATCTCCAGAGTCTGATTTAATGTCTCCACAGTAAAGCCTTAACAATTCCACGTTTTGTGTAGGAGTAGGAACAGACTTCTTTAAACTCACAGAAAAGAACCCCTGAGAAGAATGCTAATGCACAGAGCGGCGACTATAAAAAGAAAAGACCTCTTATGACCCTATAGCAATTAAGACACCATCCAAGTCAAGTGTAGAAGACACCTTATACCTAAAATTATTACGATAGCACCACTGGACTCAGCAATGTTGACAGAGACCAGTAACACTGGAAATATTTTACCCTATTTACTCAACAGTATTGGAGTGAGAATGTGGCTGGGTCTCAGACAGGAGTGCAGATAGGAGCAGGCAAAAGGAGCTTTTCTTACTTTCATACCCTGCCCGAAAAGAGGTGATGAAAGAGGTAGACTAAGTAGTTAGGAAACCAGCTGAAGAATAGGGAGAGTAAGGTTCAAGTCTGTTCTACCTTTTAACATCACTGTCTGACCTTGAGACTCCCTTAAGGAATCAAGCTCTCTGTAAAACAGATACCTCTCTAAGCCCTATCTTACCTCACAGATTAATTTGATGGTAGTTAGTCACTGTCTTGAGGCTCTCAGTGAGTTATCCATATAAATACATCTACGTGTTATATAGATCTATATTATGAATATATAGTCCTCCCTCATCAGCTCTTGACCTCCAAGTGGATAGCAGAAGTCACTTTATAACTTTAATAGCGAAGGCTGGAGGCATGCAACTTTAGAAGCCTGTTTTACAGATGCATATTTTGCATGTACCCTAGCAGCTCCGAGGGCTCAAATGTACACAGTAGGTTTTGAATTGGTGATTTGAGCTTAAAAGAAAACCAGCGTCAATCAACAGCATTTCTAGTAATATGAACTCCTCTTTTCTTCCCCACAGGTAGATTTTCCCTGCACATAAGCTGAGGTAGTGACTAGAACCAGTTTATTTGATTCAAGGAACATCCTAATTCCCTTCTAGTCTGCTGTGGGTTTGGCGAGACTATGTTTTTTAATGTCATCTGTTAGGAAGATCCTATTCCTTTGGTGAAGAGAGAGACTGGTTTGAAGAAGGAAGATCAAAGATCTCCTTAATATTATTCTCTGGCCTCATTCTTTTATTGTTTAAGTAATGTTCTCTTCTCAAATAATTACAGGAAAAAATCCAAGTGATCTATCACAGACCATGGCTTTTTATTCATTGGAATAACCGTTGCTCCAGAAATAGCTATAGCCCCACCCATATGACTCTGAAGCACCATACAATTTGGTTGGAAATGGGAAAAAAATAAGGTGAATCTATAAACAGATATTGTTTTCCAGCAGTGCTGTGTGACAGGAGAAGTGAAAGCTTTGAAGTTTGGCTTTCTTTTCAAGGAAATATCTGTGACATTGTTTGGGTATATCACTGCACCTTGTTTATTTTACTCTTCCCTGTCCACAGACAAGTTCATAAGTGACAAAAGGTATGAACACAAATGTCCTGTTTTGAGAAGACTCACTCAACTCCCCAGAGCAAGGGTCTCTGGGAAGCAGTGGTGCCTGAGGAACTGACTCATGTTGAAGGCAGTAAAGCAGAGAGAACATTCTCTTTGCTGGAAGAAATGTTTGCACTGGTTTATGTTGTCCTATCTTTGTGGGGGAGCAGTCATAGTCAGAAGAGTCAGAAAAGAACATGAAATGTGTCTAGTCTGTCCTACCACCCCAAGACAGGAAAGTTGTATGTAAATCCTTCCAAACTTTATGGGGCATCCCACAGCTATTATGGGCAATCCCCTCAGTATGCAACTATCTCTGTGATTAGTCCCCCTAACATTTTCTCTAAGTCTTTTGGCTTCACTTTGAGCCCATTTTTTCCTTTTCAGTGCACATTGAACATGGAGCAAGGTTAATTTCCTTTTTCTTTACAGGTGTCATTAGCCTGCTTGAAAACAATTATGTTTACTCATTTCAGTATTAGTTTTGGCAGGAAGACTTTTCTAGCTGTCTTAGCATCCTGGTTTTTTTTCCTCTGAACCCTTCCTTCAGGGGTGGTGCTGAAAACAGGGCACAAAACTAGTGATCATGAGAAGAAAAATAAAAGGTGAAGCTTTATTTGACAGGACCACAAGTGATTACTGCTGTCACTTAGATAGATGTAGATGCAGCTAGGGCAGAAAATGCACGTTTTGTAATAAACAGAGTTCTACAAGTGTAGGATGTAGGAATTTTGCAGCTCTGCTCCCGCTCGCATCTCTCTTTCCCACTTCCCATTGCCAGCATTCACAAACATAACATCTCCACTATGTAGAGACATATGTAGAGATATAAAGATGCAAACACAGAAATGGATAGGATCAGCTATGTTAGAATTCATATGCTGCCCTGGGTCATGATGATGCAAGCTTTGGTCCCACTCAGTACACTTCTGCCCTTAAAAAGTCAGCAGTCCATGCACCAGGATATTGCGGTTACTCCTGACTGTCTCAGATGTCACTTTATATTACCTATTGACAAACAGAAGCTTTTTAAACGACAACTGCTGTGGCTAAATACTTTAATGCAATGTCTGTAATTACTGTTACCAATGCCTGTAATATAGACACCTAGATAAGTATAATGGCAATGTGCTTTCAGTAGTGCCATGTACTAGTTTAAGAGACAGAGACTCCAGTTAGTCAATTAGATTGTTTTTTCCTCTGGCTCCTCAGTCTTCACTCACTTACAATATTTACAGTTATACCGTAGCTGGCAGGGTCGCACTAGAATCAAGCTAGATGGAAGTGAAGTGTACAGAGGGTCAGTTGGACAAGCCATGTGGTTTCACCTCACTATTATAACCTTTTGTAATTCTATGGCATCATAGTGCTGAACCACTGTAAAGAAAACACAGTTCTTCATTCTCACAAGACAAAAGCGCTGCTGTGTCTCTGCATCAAAAAGAAAACAAAAATACTGCACCTATCTGTCTCTATTTTAGCTGGTCAGATTGTCTGGGAAAGGGTTCCTCTTCATATGAGAAGTTCGTACAGCTCCTAGCACCACAGATCCTCACTTTTGCTGATGGCTACAATGACTGTTTCAATACAAATAAGCACTTTAATCACATTAATTACATATACAGGTTCAGATAATCTGACTGAGAAAAAGGGTACTGAACAATTCAAGTGGAGTCTGAACTGTCGTTTTAAGGCAGGATGCCACCTATTTTCAATTGCCTTTGTTCAGGTTTCACCAGATGGTTTGCCAAGTGACATAGAGAAGAGGTGCAGATTCTTTGGGGACTGGTTTTTGAGAGGGACTATGGCATTTCATGCTAGCTGAGACAACTGGGTGTGACGGAAATCAGATTAACTCACCGGAACAGCCATTTAAGACCAGACCCTCTGGGGTATAAATCAGCAAGGCTTGACTTCACTGGAGCTCTGGTAATTTACCCCTGTTGGGAATCTGACTCTGAGACTTTACAGAGTGAAAATGAAACTAAGGAAGCAAAACAAAGATCCGAAAATATTAGGAAATAAAACAGCTTGAGAATGCTATGTTTTCCCAAGCCTGTGAAAGAGAAGCCTGTAGGTTACAGTTTCAGTCTCATCTGTGGTTATTTGATACATGTTCAGGCATGCAGTATGTGCCGCCTAGGACTTAAAGGCCTTATTGTGAAAAAAATGCCACAGATTTATTTCTGTCTTGTTTCTGTTGTGGATATTCCCCAGTCTCTTTCAGCCAAAATTTCAGTGAGGTTGGATGTTGCTAAGGATTTTTAAAAGACCAGTGCTGAAAAGATCTTAAACCATACAGACAAAAATAGAGGGAAGACCTAGTGCATGACGAAGGTCAGACAGAAGTTCAGGATAACTTAGACGTGATTCAGTTATTAAAGGGATATTTTGCCTCTTCTTTCATTAAGAGCGATAGTAAACATAAGAATAATTGTAGGATGTCTGATTAAGAATGAGGAAGGTTTTACAGAAGCTGCCATAATTAAGGCAGGATCAAACTGAGCCTATTCACCCTGGTGATAGCAGGAATCCTGTGGTAATCCCCAGCCCAAAATCCTGATCCATTGACACATGAAGTGGCAAGCTCAGAAACAAAGCTTTTCACTGTGTACAATGGCTCAAAAGTTATATTCTAGCTGGTAAAGGGCAAATATAACATGAATGGGACCAAAAGTTTCATGGTCAAGCAAGCCAAATAATCAAGAATGCAGAGAAGTGGCAAAACCACAACAGTTTTAACGAAAGTAACTTTTTGTTAAGAGAACCAGTTTCATACTCAAGGAACGTGTCTTGATCTATCTAGATTTGTATGAAGTAGTTCACAAAGTACTTACTCAGCTGAGAATTACTGTCTAAAACTGATAAAATGGAATTCAAGCTTACTAAGCTGAATAAAATTTCTATTAAAAAAAAAAAGTAACGTGTTAAAAAGGAAGTCTGTCATGTTGGGAGGAGGTTACTGGAACTTTGGAAGAAGTTTTTGGATACATCTTGTTACAAATACTTGTTAGTGACTTGGAGTCAATAATCAGATTTCCCTAAATGGTAAAGGCATTTTGAAGTATTCACAACAACTAGGAAGCTCATATAAGAAATGTTTTATTTATAAGCAGAATAATGGAAACAGGATGAAATTTAACACAAAGCCATTCACATAAAGACTTTGTGTTGTGGTGCTCATCATTTAAAGGCAACAGAGAAATGGAGATCTGGGTGTATGTGACACTGTAAAACAGCTATGAGCCTCCAATGTGACAGAACCACAGGAAATCTGAGACAAGCCTAAGATGCACTGGAGATATATTTTCTTTACAGTCACTGAAGCATTCACATTATTATACAAGGTACTGCCAAGGTGTTTTGTACATGATATACAGTTTTGATCACCCACTTCCAAATCAGATTTAAGTTAGATCGAGAGAAGGGATACTGAAAAGACTGAGGGAAAGGAGCATAATCTTCTGAGAGCAGTTAAAGAACAATGTCTTGTTTTCTCTCTCAGATAAGACATCTCTTCATAAATGCATATGGGAATTTAAAAACAGGGTCAGCGTAATGAGCTTTAAATGTAAAATTGCTACATGATGAAAGAGAGATAAACCGGTCATACAAAATTGAACATGGATGACTTACCCTCTGATTTTGGTCTGTTTAGTAATGTTCCGGAATAGACAGGGGAAAAAAACAAACATCTAACTCTTTCAAGACAGAGCCCAGTACCCTCATGGGCATTGCATGACAGAGTAGTGGTGTTCTGGAGATGCACATTCAGGTGTGGAAATTTTGGGGGTTGAATTTAGTCATCTGCCCGTTTATGCCCTATCTTTATTGTATGCAGTTAGTCCATACATCTGAGCTTCTATTTATCACCTAATTTTGCTGTGAAGAATTTCTTCTTTCACCCTAAGACACATCAGAAGTTGGTCCCAGATATGGAAAGGATGTTGGGAAGGTACAATGCTACTCTTGGTGGTGTTGAGAGGTTTGGTGTGATTTGCTCACGGTTATTTATGTTGAAACTAGTTGACAGACGCATTTGCTCAGGTCAGACATGCAAAAGTCCCACGATTTAATGAAATCCTCCCATTCTTTCTAGTATACATGATGTTCCTCTTTCCAGGGGAAAATGTCCAATGGTCCCAAAAAGTTTCTTAGTATTGCAGGGATATAGGATGTTAGTCTTGACCTCTTCTTTCTTCTTCCTCCAGTGCTAAGCCTCTGCACCTTTTATATATTCATTGTCTTCAGATGGTGTGAGAATAGCAGAGGTGTTTTATGGCCTGTGGTATGGAGGTATGCTTGCAGGAGATGCTTTCTGAACAAAATATCTATTACAGTGGCAACCACAGAGAACTGGATTCAGTTTTCTTTGTATCTCCATGACAATTTCAGGCAGGAGTTTTACAGAAAGATTGTTCTTCTTTTGTAAACATTTATTAGATACTTTCAATACATGAAGCCAAATAAAATGCAGCCGGACACTTCTTCCAGCTCTGTTAAAGTTTCTGTAGATTAAACCTTAGTCTTTCTTCAGGTATCACTTGGCTGGTACTTTAAAGCCTATACAAAGAAATCTCTAAAAATTTATTAAGATTCTAATTAAAGATTGATTCTATCAAATTATTTATTCTGTAAATTATATTAAATCAAATCTTTTGTACCCTGTAGGAAAAAGAAAAAGGAAAACAGCCACATTGGTTCCTACCAATAACACTTTAGTACAACTGCAAGCACAAAAGAAATGTTGAACTGAAATAGTAATGATTGAAAACATACGACAGTTTACAAACATGCTAGAAGTCCAGATGAGTTTAGTTGTAAGTGAACTCTCATTTACAGCTCTCTTCACCACAGAAATAAAAGCAACTCCCACAATGCTAAAAAAGTCAGAGTAGTAACAGTCAGACTAAATGAGCAGTAGTAATTTCCTGCTACTCTTTCTTTTCTTACACGTTTGGTAACAACTAGCCAACTTGCCAATCCAAAGTCCACTGAACTCAAAGGGAAGACAGGTGAGCACTGAGCCAGGCTCTGGGTCCTGTCACTCTCTCTGAAATGAAATACCTTTTTCCAAGAAAACAAACAAACATAAAAGTAAAAAAAAAGATTTTTCACCACCAGGGTATTCCTCTTTTTCACACGTATACTGGGGAGATGCAGAAGGATGAAAATTGAACTCAGGATCTTAGGGAAAGGAAATCTCATTAGACATCTGGAAGATCTGAAATCTCATGATTACTTACACTTCAGAAAGTGATAATACAATAAAGGAAATAAACCATAAACACAGAATTTTTCCATCTCAGTCACCATGTGAATTGAATAGAATGGTAGATAGACTGTCAGCATGACTTTTTATTCTATATAAAAAGTTGTGGTTCAATAATCAACACTATAGCCATGGATCATATAGCAAAAAAATCACAGAATTTGATCATTATATTACGTTTTATGTATGCCAATGACAAAGAATGTTATGCCATTGTCTTCAGGTTGTTTGAGTCCTTAATCAAACATGGGGAGATAAAAAATTAGGGGATCACAGTCTTTTTCATTTGCTCTGCTGACTTGAAAACAACTGAGAGGTTGTTACGCTGTTTGAAAAAGTCACCATATTCTAAAGAGAAAAAAAGCTACAATAAAACTTCCTGGGGTTTCCATTAACATCACCCCTGCTTTCATTCAAGCCAGTGAATGACTTTTTGTTCTCAAAGAATATCAATTTACAATCTAGAAGAAGAAGGGGTCTTGGGGGTGGGGAGGTGGGATGATTTAAAAAAAAAGACAACTGGCTTGTTTTTTGAATACCTGTTCCAAAATGGACTTCAGAATGCTCAGCACTTTCAGATAAGGATAGTCTTGTCATTTGTTCTCTGTTTTACACTTACTTTCTTCAAATACTTGAAAACAAGTCAAGTTTCTACCAGTACTCTTAGACTTTGCCTGAAGGTATTTCCAGGAGAAGTTGCCACACCAATTACCTCTGTAAAAAGGAAACTCAACAAACCAGTCTCAGTAGTTTAAGTAGGAGACCCTGTATGAAATTGTAGGATATTGAATTACTAAAGGCCAACCTTTTTGTTAAAAGGAAAAATTGTTATTTTTAGGCTGATTAAATAAATTCTTCAGTTACGCTGAATTCATATTGTTAAAAAAAGACATCAGGTATTTAAACACATCTGATATTTCTGTAATTAATGTTAATTACTGATCTTAATTAAAAAAATTTTCTTAAAAAAAATCAGACAGCTTCAATCACACTGCTCAGTTCAGGTATCAAGAAGCACTTGAAATAAATCAACTCACTAGCAAGCAGCAACTTATAAAAGACATGCCATGAAGGTCATTCTCATACCAGCCTTTACTTCAGTCTTTCTGCTTGAAATAGGTCCTACAAGATTTTCAGGACAAGATTGGTTCTAAAAGTGGCCAATTCAGAGCTGTTTAGAATATATTTTAAAATCAATTCTGTAGGATATTTCAGATAGGAGCCTTCACAGAGAGCAGTGGGAAGATGATGTAGCCTCTAAACTTCCACAGGCTATATCAATGGCAGGGATCTGTCTAGGAGACAGTAATTTTGCCATAGTAAAAATGTCACCTTGTGAAAACAGAGCTGTTTCAGAAAACCACAGAGTTTTAAAATAATTTTGAGTTGCTAAGGCTTTTCTGGGGGAAAAGGAAATAAAGAAAAAAACAAAAAAGGAAGAAAAGGAAGAAGAAGAAGAAGAAGAAGAAGAAGAAGAAGAAGAAGAAGAGGAAGAAAAGAGGAAAAAGAAAAGAATGGAAAAAGGACCTTCCTAAGGAACACAGTTCTCTGAAAAAATAAACTGCTTGGGATGAAAGCTACATTTCTGTGGATTCTCTTACCTTTGTTTTCACCATCTCAAGTTCCTAAATGCTTATTTGACTGTCTAGCCTGAAAGCTAGGCTATTCCCCTGAAAAACAGAATCACAGAATCACAGAATCACAGAATAGTAGGGGTTGGAAGGGACCTCTGTGGGTCATCTAGTCCAACCCTCCTGCCGAAGCAGGGTCACCTACAGCAGGCTGCACAGGACCTTGACCAGGCGG